>Ga0209606_1001229_pt1 | contig 32861 bp, 16 predicted proteins | sample AD_UKC057_MetaG_FD_184412 | JGI IMG/M metagenome (GOLD analysis project Ga0209606, IMG submission 184412) | Active sludge microbial communities of municipal wastewater-treating anaerobic digesters from USA - AD_UKC057_MetaG (SPAdes) (version 2) | ecosystem: Engineered > Bioreactor > Anaerobic >...
TTCCTTTTTCGGAATTCTGCAAAAGCATTGGTTTGAAAGAAAAATCACGTGGGCGTAAAAGTTATTTTTCTCCCGAAGGCAAGGTAGCTTTAATGATACTTAAATCTTACACCAATTTTTCGGATGCCGATCTTATTGAACACTTGAACGGCAACATTCATTATCAACTTTTTTGTGGTATCAGTATTCATCCAAAATCTCCCCTTACTAACAGCAAGATAGTAAGTGATATCCGAGTTGAAATAGCTAGTTTGTTGGATATTGATTCTGCACAGCAAGCTCTTGCTGACCATTGGCGACCTTATCTTGAAAATTTGCACGTTTGCATGATTGATGCAACCTGCTACGAAACAGACATGCGCTATCCTACAGATATAAAATTGATGTGGGAATGTGTTGATTGGCTTAATACTCAGATTATTGCTTTATGCAAAGAACTAAAAATTCGCCGTCCTCGCAATAAATTTGCAGATGTTAGTGAAGCTTATCTTGAATACAGCAAAAAAAGAAAAAGCAATATGCGAAAAACGACCAAAAGATCAATTGCGCGTAGGCTTAAAAACTTATTATCAAAACTTTTAGGACAAATGGATTCTTTACTGAACGAGTATAAAAAACAAATGCTTTTGACACCAGTTTTTCGTAAACGCTTAGCAACGATAAGAGATATCGATGTTCAACAAGAACAAATATTTCAAGGAGAAAAAGTCTCTAAACGCATTGTTAGTATTGATAAGCCATATATTCGTCCTATCGTTAGAGGCAAAGAAACTAAAGCAGTAGAGTTTGGTTTAAAATCCAATAACTTTCAAGTAGACGACATATCATTTATCAACAAAATATCTTTCGAGCCTTTTAATGAATGTAAATGCCTACAACCAACAGTTTTCCAACATCAACGACTAATGAGAACTCGTGTTAAATTATTGGCAGCAGATGCTATTTTTGCTACTAATGAAAATCGCAAGTTTTGTACTCGCAATGGTATTTATACATCATTTGTACGCAAAGGTAAACCTGCAAAAGACGAAAAAGAAAGAAAAACACTTAGGAAAATATTAAGTAGTGAGCGAGCAACACGATTAGAGGGCAGTTTTGGAACTCAAAAAAGGCATTATTCACTTGCTAAAATAAAGGCACGAACAAAGAAAACAGAACTGCTTTGGGTATTTTTCGGCATCCACACAGCTAATGCTGTGAAGATGATTGAAAAAATGGAAAGGAAAAAGCTAAAACAACTAGCTTAACAATAATAAAAATAAAAAAAAGAAGATCTTTTTTTAAGTTCTTCAGGTTCTCTGTGTCTTTTAGTTTAATTTTGAGTCAAAAAATCTTAAAAAACAATAAGAAAAACTAAATTTCAAAAAATTAGAAAAAAAAACAAGGCAAATATTCTATTTTTTAAACAAAATAAATAAATGACAAAATTAAAATTTTGAATTTAACGAATATCCCTAAAAATACTCATAAACATATCTAGTAATTTTATCACTAGTTTCTTCATATTCTGTAAGTCCTTCGGAATTTTTCTTATATTTTGTTTTATTATATATTGTTCCATTTGCTAGATAATATGTTTCTGTTATTTCACTTTCTTCATCATTATATTCGATAACAAGTTTTGTTCCTGCCATATTAACTTGTTCAATAGGACGATTTTTATCATCAAAAACAATTTTTGTCCAATCTATCAAACGATTTCGTGAGTTTTGGGTTTCAACAGCATAAAGATCGCCATTTTCATTATAATGATAATGATAAATTTTATCAGGTTTTTTAGTATTTGAATATTCTTCTTTTGAAATTAATATGCCTTTTTCGTCAAAACTGTTTTTAACCTTGTTTTTTTGTTTTCCATACTCATCATTTTCGATACGAGTAATAATTTCGCCTTTTTCATTATAATAAATCTCGCTACTTTCCTCAACTTCGCCCTCTTCATCAAAGGTAGTAATTATAACACAACGTTTTTCTTGGTCTCTTTCATATTTTTTTATGCTTTCCCAAGCATTTTGATATTGAATTTTTTCTTCTATTAACTTATTATTTTCGTCATATTTGAAAGTTTTCTGCTCTGAGTATTCATCAGATTTACTAATTATTTCTTCCCTAATTGGATTAAAATCACTATCGCACTCAAGGGTGTGTTCATACTCAATTTCATTATCCTCTGTATATTCTACAAGTCTAATTTCCATGCCTTTTTCATTGTATTCTTTTACAACAGCAAGATATTCTGTTTCTGGTTTGTTAATTTCGCTTTGATAAGATTTTATCAGTCTAATTTTTTTTGCCATAATAATTTGTATTTTTGCATTTTAAAAATAATAAAAATAAAACTGTAAAAATAAATATTTTGAATAAAACTTACGAAAATAAATACTTCTTTTTGATAAATCCAAATGCCGGCAATTCCGAAGGCGAACGCGAGTGGACTAATGTGCTAGAAGTTATAAATAAAAATAATTTAGATTTTGACTTTGCTTTCACTGAATATATTGGTCATGCCGAAGAAATTGTTTCCAAACAAATAAAAATTGGACTTAGAAATTTTATAATTCTTGGTGGTGACGGCACTTTAAACGAAGTTACAAACGCTGTTCTTAAACAAAACGAAGTTAATTCTCAAGAAATTAGCTTAGGCATTATTCAAATGGGTACAGGAAATGATTGGTCTAAGTATTATAAATTTGACAACGATTATCAAAAAGCAATAGATAGATTTAAAAGCAAAAACACTAAATTTCAAGATGTTGGTGTAATAAAATATAAGGCTGACAACGAAGACAAAAAAGCTTATTTTATAAATATTGCAGGTTTTTGCTTTGACTCGGTTGTTGTAAAAGCAACAAATCAAATGAAAGAAAGAGGCAAAAGAACAAACTTAGCATATATGATTAATTTGCTAAAAAGCCTCATCACTTACAAACCTTGGGAGTTAAAAATTCATATAAATGATGAAATTCTTGAAGGAAAGTTTTTATCAATAAGTATTGGAAATGGCAAATTTTCTGGTGGTGGAATGATTCAAACTCCTGATGCAATAATTGATGATGGGTGGCTTAATGTTACTATTTATAAAAATATGTCTAAATTTAAAATTGTAGCAAATATCAGAAGGTTATACAATGGAAACATAGGTAAAGTTAAAGGCGTAAGAATGTTTAAAACCAAAAAATTCTTTATAGAAGCTGACCAAGATATTTTTGTTGAAACTGATGGTGAAATTATTGATTATGCTCCTTATGAGATAAGCATCATACCACAAGCTATAAAAGTTTTTGTTTAAAATTTATTGATTTTTAATTTGTATCTAAAACTTCGTAAACAGAATTTTTGCTAATAAACTCAGGCACAATTTCTTTCATTTTTTTTACGAGTTCAAAATTATCATTTTTCTCAATAGCATTTTCTATAAGCATGTTTATTTCAGGCAAGACTTCATCAGCATCATATTCTTTTAGCTTAGCAATCATTATTTGAGGATGATAAGTAGGTAATGTGTTTTCTTTATTTGCCAACAATTCTTCGTAAAGTTTTTCGCCAGGTCTTAAACCAGTAATACTAATTTGAATGTCTTTCCCTGGTTTTAAGCCAGATAATGAAATCATTTTTTTAGCTAGATTAATAATTTTCACAGGTTTACCCATATCAAAAATAAATACTTCTCCGCCTTCTCCCATGTTTCCAGCTTCTAAAACTAACTGACAAGCTTCTGGAATTGTCATAAAGTATCTAGTAATTTCGGGGTCGGTTACTGTTACTGGACCACCTGCTTCTATTTGTTTTCTAAAACGCGGTATAACAGAACCATTAGAACCCAAAACATTTCCAAAACGTGTAGTTACAAATTGTGTTTCCGAAGTTTTAGACAAAGATTGAACTACTATTTCTGCTATTCGTTTGCTTGCACCCATAACATTTGTAGGGTTAACAGCCTTATCGGTACTAACCATTACAAATTTTCTAGTTTTATATTTTATTGCTGCTTCAGCAACTACTTTTGTTCCTTTCACATTGGTTTTTACAGCTTCGTTAGGATGATTTTCCATCATTGGAACATGTTTATACGCAGCAGCATGATAAACAAAATCTGGTTTATATTTTTCAAAAATATAATTTATCAAGTCTTTATTTCTAACATCGCCAATAATGATTTCTATATTATTAAATTTGAAATTTTCTCTAATTTCCAACTCAATATCATACAAAGGAGATTCGGCTATATCTAATAATAATACTTTACTTGGCAAAAATCTAATAATCTGTCTTACAAGCTCACTGCCTATTGAACCAGCAGCACCAGTAATTAAAACAGTTTTATTCAAATGATTTTTTCTTATTCCATCTTTGTCCATTTTAATTTCGGGACGCTCTAATAAATCCTCGATGCGAATATTTTTTAATTGGCTCAAACTAAAGCTATCGCTCAGCAATGATGTTAAATAAGGTATGGTTTTTACTTCAACATCTCTATCTAAGCAAGTGTCTATAACATAATTTTTACGACTAATTGGCATTCCTTTTTCTGAAATTATAACAACAGAAACTTTTTTCTCATCTAAAATTTTTTTCAAATCTTTTAAATGATAAACACTTACGCCGTCAATTTTACTTCCTTTCAACTTATTATGATGATCAATAAATCCCACTACTCTATAATCTGATTTACTATCATTGTCCACAGTTTTTTTAGTAATTAAAGCTAATTCGCCAGAGCCATAAATAAGCACATTATCACTTTCTCTACGAGGACTATTAAATTCAAGGTATATGTTTTTTAACAATAGGCGAGAAAAAGAAAGAATAAAAGTGGTTATAAAAAAGTCTATTATTATTATGGAAGTTGGAATTAAATATTTGTCGTACAATTCGAGGTAAATAAGATTAGTAACCATCAATACAGCTGAACCGATAAACAAAACAATAAAAATTCGGATAATATCTTTGGTACCGGTATATCTTACCATTCCTGCATATGTCTTACCAATGTAAAATGAAAGCATTCTAACACTCAAAACTAAGACTACAACCATTGCAAGGCTATCCCTTTCCTTGCTAGGAATAATAAAGTTAAATCTTAGATAATAAGCTAGTATCAACGAGACTAAACAAATGCTTACATCAATTAAAAAAACTACCCAACGAGGTGTAATTCTCCTTAATATGTTAATGTTCAATTTCTTCACAGTACAAAATTAGCAAATAATTTTACTTTTCATTAAGTTTATTTTCAATACTGTCAATTCTCTTCACTATATCATCTAAGTTTTTAAAGTGTATATAAGCTCTATGATATGCTCTAATATCAAATGCTGGAGCTCCCATAAGAAGGCTATCTTCTTTTAAAACATTATTCGATAGCCCAGATTTAGACGAAAGTTTTGTCCCGTTTGCGATTGTAATATGAGGTCCTATTCCCACTTGTCCGCCGAACATACAGTTTTGACCTATTTTGCTAGTTCCAGCAATTCCTGTTTGTGCTGCTATAACTGTATTTTTCCCTATTTCTACATTATGAGCAACGTGGTTGTGATTATCTAATTTTACACCTTCTCGAATGATTGTAGAACCCATAGTTGCTCTATCAACAGTTACTAAGGCTCCAAGTTCTACATTGTCTTCGATAACAACATTTCCAATTTGTGCAATTTTCAAAAATGCTTCTCCATCATTAGGAGCAAAACCAAAGCCATCTGCTCCAATAACAGTACCAGAATGGATTATACAGTTATTTCCAATTTTTGTATTATAATAAATTTTAACACCTGGATAAATAATACAATTATCTCCGATAGTTACATTATTGCCTATATAAACTTGAGGATAAATCTGAACATTATTACCAATTTTCACATCTTTACCTATATAAGCAAATGCTCCTACATAAATATTTTTTCCAAGTACTGCAGATTTATGAACAAAACTTTGCTTTTCTATTCCTTTAGGCTTGTCTGTCATTTTATTATAAATATCAAGCAATATTGCTATGGCTCTATAAGCATCTTCAACACGAATTAAGGTTGCTTTTATTGGCTTTTGAGCTTCAAAGTCCTCGTTAACTAACACAACACTTGCTTGAGTTTCGTAGATATAATTAGTATATTTAGGATTTGCCAAAAAGCATAAAGAGCCTGGTTTTCCTTCTTCAATTTTTGAAAAAGTACTTACAACCGCATTTGGGTTGCCTTCTACTTTTCCATTCAATAATTCTGCAATTTGTTGAGCTGTAAATTCCATATTAACTTATTTTGTTCATAATATATTTTGGTGCACAAATATAATTTTTCTTTACAATTTTTCCTAAAACTGAAATATTCAAAATATCTGAAGCTTCTGTAATATCAACAAGTTTTTCTCCAAATAAAATATTTATCCTTTCATCTTCTCTATCGTAAGCGTTGTTTGATATTTCTCCAGAATAAACAAAATAATCAGTTTCTTCGGCAGAAAAATTATATTTTTTCATAAACTGTTGTTTTATTTTGTTTAAAAAATCATAGTCTATTTCTTCTTTAGACAATCTTATTCTTGGTAGTTTTCGATTTATTAATGAGCTTGCTAATCCTGCAATAACTCTATCTTGAGAGTTTATGTTTTGCTTTATCAAACTCATAATATCATAATCGTCTAGCATTGAGAAGTTTTTTATTATCAACTCTTTATCAGACATATTATTGTCTTCAAACAAAAAATCTAAATAAACATTTCCTGTTTTTATTCCTTTTTCTTTATATAAATATTTTAATCTTTTTAAAAAGTGCGATAAAAGCAACTCGCCTACAAGCACAGTTTTATGTAAATAAACTTGCCAATACATTAGTCGGCGAGCTATTAAAAATTTTTCTATAGAATAAATTCCTTTTGCTTCAACAACCAAATTATCGTCAACTACTTGTAGCATTTTAATAATTCTTTGCGAACCTACCACTCCTTCTGTTACTCCTGTAAAAAAACTATCTCTTCGCAAATAGTCCAACCTGTCCATATCTAATTGACCAGCAACAAGTTGGTGCAAAAACTTTTTATGATATTGATTTTTAAATATTGAAATTGCTAAACTAAGTTCAGAATTAAATTCTTTATTTAATTCGTCCATAAACCACAAACTTAATTTTTCGTGGTGCAAATCTGGAATAATACAATTTTCTAAAGCATGAGAAAAAGGTCCATGACCTATATCGTGAAGTAAAATAGCTATGCGAGTTGCTTCTGCTTCGTCTTCAGTGATTTTGTGTCCCTTACTTCTAATTACATCTATTGCTAAATTTACTAAATGCATAGAGCCTATAGAATGTTGAAAACGAGTATGAGCAGCACCTGGATAAACTAAATAAGTTAAGCCCAATTGCTTTATCCGCCTCAACCTCTGAAAGTAAGGATGTTCTATAAGTTTAAAAATTAAACCGCCCGGAATATTTATAAAACCATAAACAGGGTCGTTTATTATTTTCTGTTTCTTAATCACTAGCAAAATTTAATTATACAAAAGTATTATAAATATTGTTAAAATAAAATAGTAATGTGCAAATTAATATTAAAATAGGTAACAAAGAATTATTCCACACTTGCTATTTCTCTTATTAAGTCAACTATTTTATTGTTTGAAAACAGAATACTGCTGATTATTCGTTATTTTCATTTAAAAATTTCATCATTTCACGGTCAAAATCAGATTTGAAAATTTTATCTTGTACAATTTATTTTTCGTACTTTATCATTACTATTTTTAAAGAGGCTGTCTCAAAACAAATTTTAAAACAATGAATTTTCAAGGTGTTTCAGAAGTGTTAAAATGCAAGGCGCTGAAATTGAGGACGAAGGAGTGTACCAGAAGCGATGCACTGAGCAAAGCCGAAGTGTACGTGACTGAGTCCGAATATTGAAAGCAACGTGGTTGCTGAACGAAGTTGAAGTAAAGCAGTTTGACACTTATGAGACACCGCCTTGCTAAATCATTATTAAAAACACAAATTGAGTTTTTAAATATAAATTGATTTTAAAATGTTAATAAATTTATGTGAATATACTTACGAAAATATCGTTTATTGCTTCCAATAAGCTTGTATTTGCATTTCCTGATAGTTCTGATTTGCGATAATTCTTATACAAATTTAAAATCTTTTTTTCATCTTCTTTATTTATCAAATCAAGATTTACCATTAATGCCTTGTTGATATCGTTTGGCTCAAATTTGTTTAATCCGTTGCCGTACTCTCTTCGGTTGTCATTAAAAATTTCTTTTGAGACATTTGTTAGGAGATAGGCAAAAAACAAATCTACTTTTGATTTTGAAAACATATTCAAATAAATGCAATGAAAAGTTGTAAGATTGCTAATATTTGCTTCATTACGAATAAAACGCAGTCCGTTACGATTAAAAACAGAAACCCATATTGGTGATGGAGACCTTTTTTCCAAAGAATACCAAGGATTACGACTTGCTGTCAAATACCTTTTGTTAATTTCTTCCATTTCGCCTTTTGCGATGTAATTAATCACAGACTTTTCTTGCAAATCATTTACTTTAAATAAATAAACTGATTTATCTTGTTTTTTTAATTCCTCAAATTTGTCTTTTGTAAAAAACGAGCCACAAACATCAACTGATTTTGTTATACAAGGCAACAAATTTTTTTCAGAAATATTGAATTTTTCTGCTTTACTTTTGCTGAATGTAAAATAATCATTCGCACCTGTAGCGATGCCACGTACCACTTTTCCATAATTAGTAAACGGGACTAGATTTTTAAAATGTTTCGCATTTTGTTTTTGATAATATGCTCGCCATTTTATTTCAGGTTTGAGTTCTGAAAATGAAACTAAGTTTTCGGATTTTCTAATTGGATAAGATCGAATTTTCTTTTGCAATGAATTTAATTCATCAATTGTTTTTATATTTATAAATTCAACTCCAGATTTTTCATCATCATTTGCAAACAATAAAATTGATGCTGTTGTCAGAGCATCATCAAAAACATTTTCCTCAAAATCAAAAACCATTACATAACGCAAGAATTTATTTTTTAACAAATAGAATTTCACTAATTTGCCATAATCTGAATTTAAAAATTCAGATGGCACTATATAGGCTGCCCTGCCATTTTTGTTTAACTGATAAGTTGACTTCAGCAAAAAAATTGTATAAAGATTGGTAAAACCATTTAGTTTCAAACCCAACTTTTCTTCAATTTCTTTAAGCATTGCTTTGTTGTCGTAATCGTGAAACTTAAAATATGGCGGATTGCAAATAATTCCATCATAACGATTTCCCCAATCGTTAAATATATAATCCTTAAAAACGATGTTAGTATTAAGGTCTTTTTCAAAAATTTCTTTAGCCTTGTATAGAATATTTTTGTCAATTTCAAAACCGTTGATAAGACAGTTTTTATCAATTTCTCTAATAGCTCTAGCAAAAATTCCTAAACCAAATGCAGGGTCTAAAACTGTTTTCAGTTGTTTGTTCCCCAAAATCCATTCTGTCATAAATTCAGCAACAACATAAGGCGTAAAAAATTGAGCAAATTTTTTGCGATGCTCCAACGAAACAGTTTGAGCATATTCCTTTTCAGGTTCATTGCCTATTATTTTAATTTTTGTTACAAACATTAAAAATCGTTTTGTTTAATTCCCAAAATTTCACACAAATTATTTACATCTAAATAGGCTGCTCCACCTTTAAATGTTACATAAAACAACAAACGCCCTCTATTCATTTCTTTTCGCACACTCTTATGTTCGGGTTCATCAACTTTATAAGCTATTTGAATGCCACTTTTAGAATTAATTTTGATTATTGTTTTATTTTGATTTTTAGTATCGGCTTCTACTGAAAATACAACACCTTCTTTTTCGGGGTCTGAAATAATTGTAAGAATCTGTTCGAAAGAAATGCCATACACCTTGTCAAAGAAAACTTGGAAATAAATATGCGGAACATTAAAAGTTTCAATCCATTTGTAAACTACTTTAATGTCTTCAACCTTTGGAGTAATTGATAAAAAATCTCTTTTTTGAATTTCTTTTATTGCTCGTTTTAATTCTTTAAAATGATTATTCAACTCTATTAATCTTTCAGACGAACTCCAACCAGGAACTTTAAAATCAGCAACACTTAATGTTTCTACTGAGATTGATTTAAGAATAGGAATGTATTTACATCGGTTTGGCTGTTCTAACAAATCTAAATATTCAGCAAGAATTTTGTCTCTTGTTTGCAAAGCAAATTGAGAAAAATTTTCTGTACGAATTTGCATTGCCTTCTCATAACGGTCAATTAAAAAAGCACTAGAACGGACTTCAATTCCAGCAATAGCTTTTTTGACATAATCTGCAATAGTACTATGTGGGATTTGGCTAATATCGTACCCTAATTGATCATTAAAATCAGTCTTTTTGAAAATCAGCAAATCAGGTCTTTTTCCAATGGTATCTAACTCGTTTTGAAATTCTTGATAAAATTCGTCAAAGCCCTCATCACCTGCAATTAAATCGTCTGACTTACCATATTTTATAGCAACAAAGTTTTTAGAAACATCATTTATCGCTTTTGCAACAAGGCTTTCTGCCCAATCACCCTGTTCTTTATTAGTTATAAAGTTTGATGATGCCTGTGTAGGTATTCTTGCTAACTCACGTGGTTGCGAAAAGTCAACAAGACTCAGAGGGACATTTTTAATTAAATTTCTTATCTGCTCGTAATAATTCATTTTCATTTTAATATTAGCACATCATTTAAACGATTTTTACCAAATGTTTCTATTTTTCATTTGTTCAAAAATAATAAATATTTTTTGATTTGTGTATTAATTTTAACCCAAGTTTTTTACACCAATTTTAAATGGAATAAAAATAATCTCTGCCTTAATCCCCCACCATTTGTTTATACATCAAATACTTAATTTTATAATTAATTTTTGCGTCAGTATATTGGTCTTTTGATTGTTGAAGTAGTGTTTGTGATTGCAACAGTTCTGAAACGCTTACCATTCCTGCTTGATAATTATCATTTACTAACTTTAAATTTGCTTCTGCCTCATCAATAGTTTTTTCTAATAATTGTACTTGCGAATATGCCTCAACTAATTCATTCCAAGCAAGTTGCATTTGTAACATTAATTTTTCTTGCATGTCATCACGTTTTTGTGCAGCAATTTCACATTTAGTTTTATGATATTTCATGCTATATTTATTCTGCCACCAGTCTGATATAGGTATAGAAACTGTGAAAAAACCAATTAAATTTGCATTATGTTTTTCTAAAAAATTATTATACATATACCCTACTCCTACTGCTGCTTGAGGCAAAACTTCGCCCAACTTCATTCTTTTTTGCAAGTTTTCAGCTTCTACACTTAAATTCAATAATTTATATTCTATTCTGTTTGGTAATACTTCTGCGTGAACTTTTTTTATTTGCTCTGGATTTTCAATTGTTGCAATATTATCAACAAATTTAATACTATCGTTATATTCTATACCTATCTGTTGACATAAAGCCATTTTAGCTAATTTTATTCCATTATTCAATCTCAATAAATTTGAATTTATTTCATGTATTTTTAATTTTACTGTTAGCACATTGTTGTTTGTTATTAATCCGGCTTCTGCTGCACCTGTTACATCTTTATAAATTGTATCAAGCATAGATTTAGCAACATTAATAGTGGTTAATTTTTCTTCTAATGATATTATTTGCCAAAAAGCCGATTCTGTTTTCAGTAAAATATCTTTTAAATACAATTCTATTTGATATTCTGAAGCAGTAATTCCTAAATTAGCCAATTTATTTCCAGTAACAATTCTACCTCCTGCAAATACTGGTTGAACAGCAGTAATTCCAGCAAACACACCATCTTTAAGTGCTCGTGCTGTTAAATCAGTATTTTGAAAATAAACTCCATAAGTATTGTATAAAGTTGTTAAAATATCGTTATAATGCTGATTTTCAAGGTATAATTCAATGTCTATATCATTTATATCTACGTCAATAAGATGTTTGTTTGCAATAAATCCACCTGAAGTTGCTGAGACTTTAGGAAAATAGTTAGTAAAAGCTTGTTTTTTAGTATATTTTGCTAGTTCCACTTCTAATTTTTGAGAAGAAATATCTATATTATTTTCTATTGCTAGAGCTTTACAAGAATCTAAGGAATATACATTAGTTTGTGCATTTACTATTGTTGCATTAAAAATAATTAAAGTTAATATGGATATTAAAATATTTTTCATTTGCTTGCTTTTACTGGGCTTTTTTTATTAAAAACTAGCCAATACATAACTGGCAATACAGTTATCACGGCAATTAAAGAGAAGATTGTTCCTACAAATATTACAATTCCCATAGGCATCCAAAGTGTACTTTTGCTTAATATCATTGGGATTACACCTACTGCGGTTGTCATTGATGTTAAAAATATAGGTCTCATTCTTCTTTTACCAGCTTCTAAACCTGCTTGATATGCTGAAAGTTTATGAACTGTGCGTTGTTCTTCGGCATATTCGTACATAATTATTACATTTCTAACCATAATTCCTATTAGGTTTACTATTCCCAAAACAGATGTTAAGCTTAAATCTTGTTTAAACAAATAGAGACCTACAAACACCCCAAACATACATAATGCATTTGCCGATAAAGATAAAACAGATATGCTAACGTGTTTAAAAGTCATTAATAAAAATGTGAAAATAACTACCAATGCTGCCACAATACAGGTGATTACTTCTGGTACAGTATTTTTATTTACTTCTGACAATCCACCATATTCTAGTTTTAAATTGCTTGGCATTTCAGGAAGTATTTCATTTTTAACACGTTTTTTTATCTTTTTAATTACTACAGATTCTTTCTTATCAAATTTCATATCTGCACTTACTGTAATGCAATATACTCCGTTTCGTCTTACTAACTGTGATATTTGCCAGTCGGGAGCAATTTTTGCAACTTGACGTAAAGGCACCCATGTCCCCGGTATTACTGTAGGAACAATTTCATTTTTCAAGTCTTCGAAATCAGCCCAATTATTATCTAAATTTCTTATTAGTTTTACTGCTACAGGATAATCTTCTTCCCAAATAGTTGTTAGAGGCAAACCATGAAAGTTTATAGCTAAACTAGTTGACAAATACGATTTTGTAATTCCTAGTCGCATAGCTTCTTCGGGCAAGATTTCAATTTTAACAAAAGGCATAGTGCCATTAAAATCATTATGGATCCATGTTAAGTCGTCATCAAAATCATGCAGTATAGTTTCAACTTTTTGAGCTTGTTCTAACAATTTACTAACATCATCGCCGCTAATTCTAATTTCTATAGGATTGCTAACAGCTTGAAAATCCATTTGTTTAAAACGAACATAAGCATTTGGAAAATAATTAGAATACATAGGCTCCAATTTTTTAAGTAACGAAATTGTTGCCTCATCTGATTTTGTTTTTACAATAAATTGTGCATAATTACTTCCCGGAAGCTTTGGAGCGTAGGTCATATGAAACCTTGGCGAACTTGTTCCAATAAATTCTGTAACAGATACTACATCTTCTTCTTTTTCAATAATTTTTCGTAAGCTATCACTTAACATTGCGGTTTGTTCGAGAGCAGTTCCTTCTGGTAAAAATATTTCTACCGCAAAAGTATCTCTATCTGCCTTAGGCATCATTTGTACTGGTGTAATCATTAACAAGAAAACTGCTACACCAATTGACATTAATGCCACAAAGATTGTTGTTCTAGGTTTTTTAAAGCAAGAAGTTAAAAGTTTTTCGTAGCCTATTTGTAAATGATGAAAAAACTTATTTTGCAATCTAGCTATTAGACCAACTTTATCAGTTTCTGATGGTTTTTTTATAAATAAAAATTGATAATAAGGAATTACGAAAAGAGCTAACAATAAAGATGCCATTAAAGCTATTGTCATTGTAGGTGGGAAAGACTTAACAAAATCGCTCATTTCTCCAGTAAAAATTCCTAATATAGGAAAAAACAAAGCACAAATAGCTATTGTTGCCATTGTTAGTGATGGTGCGTATGTTCTAGCACTTTCTACCGATGAATACCAACGCGAATGACCTCTATTCAAATTATCAATATATCCATCAATAACCACAATAGAATTATCAACCACCATTCCTAATACGACAATAAGTACTGCCAGCGTAACCGTATTTAATTCTATTCCAAACAAATACATAAAAGCTAAAGTTATTGCAATACTCACAGGGATAGATGTAGCTGCTACTAATGCAGAACGTAGTGGGAAGAGCATAAGCATAACCACAATTACAATGAGTATAGCAACTCCTAAATCTGTAAGAAATGATCTAACAGACGAGCCTACTATTTCGGGTTGGTCGGTTATACGTTCTATTTTTATACTTTGAGGAATAGTATTTTTAAAGTTGTTTAATATTTCATCTACTTCTCTACCAAACTCTACAACATTGTTACCAGGTCTCATTTCTATAGACACAACTAAGGTTTTATTGCCATTAGAACGGATATAGCTAGCATCAAGTGGATAGCTTCTTTTTACTGTGGCTACGTCTTTTAATCTCACAACTTTTCCGCCTGGTTCCGACAATATTATTTGCTCAGAGAGTTCTTCTTCACTTCGATATGGGCTCGTAATATGAATTGGCAAACTTATGTCTTCATTAGTTATTGCACCACTTGCCATTTGAGCTCCTTGCGTAAATAAATTTAGCAATAATGTCTCCCTACTAATTCCATATGCTGCTATTTTTTCAGGCTCAACGTGTATATGTATTTCTTCGTTTTGTTTGCCATGAACTTTTATATTTCCGATAGCATCTATTGTTCGGAGCTGGTCTGTTAGTTTCGAGACATAAGTATCTAATTCTCTATAAGTTTTCTATTGTAATTAATAATGAAGTAGTATTTCCAAAATCGTCATTAACAATAAGTGCTAAAACTCCCGTTGGCAACATAGCTTTAAAGTCTTTTAAGCCGTGTCTTATTTTAGACCAAGTTTCTGTTTGATTTTTTACTGAATTATTTAATTTTACAAAAACAAATACTAAACCGTCTCGTGAGTATGAATAAGTTTCTTGTTTATTAATTTCTTGAAATGTAAACAAATACTCTTCTAAAGGTTTTGTTAATTGCTCTAAAACTTCGTTAGGCGTAGCTCCGGGATATACCCCAACAATCACACCTTGACGAATAGTAAAAACAGGGAATTCTTGTTTATTCATTTTAAATAAACCATAAATTCCAAATATCACAAACACTATCACAGCTAAAGTTATCAAACTGTGATAACGCATGGTATTGCTAAATATGTTTTTACCTAACTTCATTGAATTTTAACTTTGCAGCCTTCACTTACTTTTGTAAATCCGTTTACAATAATTTTTTCATTTTCTTTTATTCCAGAAGTAATAATAACGTGATTATCAATCAAATCACCTACTTCAACAATTTTACGTGTAGATTTTCCATCTTCAACTACCCAAACAAATTTTGAGCCGTCATTAGATAATTGCACTGCATTAACAGGTACTTTAAAGCCTTTATATTTTTTCCCGGTAGTTATATTAGCACGGCAAGTCATTCCTGGCATTAATCGCTTATCAGTATTATCAATACCAATTTTCACAACATAACTATGAGATAATTTATCAGCACTAACGCCTTTTTCTATAACCTTACCTTTAAATGCTTCTTCAGACACTGCCGAAATTCTCACCTCAGCATTTTGACCTACAGATATTTTTGAAATTTCTTTTTCTGGAACATTAACACTAGCTTTAACTATGGTAATATCCATTAATTTAAAAGCTGGTTGATATGGTAAAATGTTCATTCCTGGCGACACCATTAACTCTCCAACAACTCCAGACTGTGGAGATCGCAAAACACAATTGTCTAAATTACGCCTTGCAATTTTTTCAGAAGCACGTGCTTGTGATAGTTGCGTTTGAATTTCTATCCATTTAACTTCTGCTAAACTTCCATTATTATATACTTGCTCTGCTCTTTTATAACCATCTTCTGCTCTATCTAAGGTGGACTTTGCCAACTCATAAGCATTTTGCGAAGCTTCTTTATTTATTTCTGAAACGACTTGTCCTTTTGCAATACTTTGTCCTTCTGTAACAAATATACTTTCAATATTACCGCCTACTTCAAAACTAAGCAATATAGAAGAATTTTCTTCAATTACTCCCATATAGTCATGCAGTTTATCGAAGGAATCAATAGAAGCCTCCATTACATTTACTGCTATTTCCCCATTATTAGAATTAGACTTATCGTTGTTACAACTACTTATAAATAAAATAATTATAAAAAAGAATATAAGTTTAAATTTATAGTTTGTCATATAATTTATTTGATTTTAGTCCAATATTCAGTTGCTCCAAACATTGGATGACCAACATATCCTCGTAATTTTAATTTTGTTTTTGTTTCAAAGTTCATTTTTGCAGTATAAGTCTTACCATTTGTTGGATTATAAACTTTCCCGTCAACCCATTCTCCTTTTTTAAATGTAAAACCATATAAAATAGTCATATTATCACAACGCACATGGCGTTTAGAAGGATCAGGATTTAAAACATCGCAATAAGGTTTTCCATCTTTATCAAGAGGTTTTTCTAACCAAATAACTTTTCCGCTATAAGTATTATCATGAAGTTTAAAAATTTCAATTTTACAATTTTGTTTTGTTAATTTATCATAAGTAAGATATACTCCGACAATATCATCAGCTTTAACTTGCGAATATAAATTATTAGAAAATATAAAAACTAATAAAAATATACCCAAAATCTTTCCAACTATTTTCATCATAATATTAATTTATTTATTTTTTTCAGAAATTGTTATAACATCACTTTGTTTGATTGGACCTTTCGCTTTATAAGTATCAACATATCCAAAGTAAAAATCTTCTATCACAATTCTGTCTTCATATCGTTTACCAACAGGGGCACTATAAATATTTGTTTCCGAAGATACGGTATCAAGACCAGAAATAAAGATTTCTGAGATAGGAATAGTATCAAAAATTATTTTATTCTCATCATCAGCAGAAATTGTTGCATAGGTTTTTGTAATATTACCTGTGATTTCTGTTTTAATAACCATAACTCTATTTTCTTCACCAATGTCAATAATATCCATCTGACCTAATTTATTAGTAATTTTCAAAGCAACATCACTAGTATCGCCTTCTACAGTAATAGAACCTGATGTTTTATAAGTAAAATCTCCTAAAAAATTTTTTACAGGTTTATTATCACATGAATAAAATAATATAGTAAAAAAACAGAACAGCAATAATGGTAATTTATTTTTTTTCATCATATATTTTATATTTATAAATTAACACAAAACAACGTTTAATATTATGTTTATTTTCTTAAAAATTTCATAAAAATTTCATCTCAAAATAAACAAAAACATTTCCCTCAAAAATATAATAATTTTTTGAATTTTCTACTAATTAATAAGTTTTTTACTACTGTTTTATTTTAATAATTGTTTTGTCTTATTATTTTTGAAAATTATTTAATTTTGATGAATTACTTAAGATTAATACTGAGTTTCATATTTTTATATTTTTTAACTACAAATTTATATTCTCAAAATAAATTTGCTGGTCGAGTTCTTGATGCAAAAACTAATGAGGCACTAGCTTTCGTAAACATTACCTACAATTCAAACAACTATGGAACTACTACAGATTTAGATGGTTATTTTACAATTAATTCAGCTGACAAAATTGAGTTTTTAAAACTTTCATACTTGGGATATACAACAAAACTTATTACGAAAGACGAAATTCAAAATAAAAAATATATTGAAATTAGTTTAGAACAAGATGCTTTCTACCTATCTGAAGTTACTATTTTGCCGGGAATAAACCCAGCTCACCGAATTATTGATTTAGCAATAGAAAATTCAAATAAAAATAATCCCGAAAAAATACGCTCTTTTTCTTATGTCTCGTACAACAAAATGATTTTTACAGTTGATATGAGCAATATTCAAGCTGACACAACAAAAACCAATGAAACAAAGACAGATACAACAGATAAAAAAACTTTAAGAGAATTTTTTGATGAACAACATATCTTTATTACCGAATCTGTAACTGAACGAAGATTTCGCTATCCCGACCAAAATAAAGAAACTGTTTTGGCTCATAAAATGTCTGGTTTAAAAAATCCTGCATTTACTTTACTTACAACTCAATTTCAATCTTTTTCTTTTTATAAAAATTTTATCAGCCTACTCGATAAAAAATATTTAAGCCCTATTAGCAGAGGGAGTACTTCAAAATATTTTTTCCAAATAGAAGATACAATGTATAACGAAAATGCCGACACAATTTTTATAATTTCATATCGTCCGTCAAAAGGGAAAAATTTTGAAGGTTTGCAAGGAGTTTTGCATATAAACTCAAATGGCTACGCTTTACAAAATGTAAGTGCAAAACCTTACGAACCAACAGGTAGTTTTAATATAAACATTCAGCAAAAATATGAATTGATAGACTCTATTCAGTGGTTTCCTGTGCAGTTAAATACAGATTTAGTTTTCAATTTTTTTCAAGTTGGGGAAAATGAAGCAGTTATATCATCTGGAAATAGCGATACTAAAAGCTCTTCTTACGCTCCTTTAGTTGGTATTGGAAAATCATATATTAGCGACATAAGTTTAAACCCAGATTACAAACGCCGAGAGTTCAATCAATTAAGTGTAGAAGTTGAAAAAAACGCACATAAAAAAGACAAGGATTTTTGGGATTATTACCGTTACGAAAAACTAAGCGATAAAGATATTAAAACCTATCAAGTGATCGACAGCATTGGCAGAGAAATAAACCTTGACAAAACAATGGAATTAATGGAAGTTATTGCAACAGGTTATATTCCAATTAAGTTTGTTAATTTGAACCCTGCATCTATTTTATGGTATAATAAATATGAAGGTTATAGATTAGGCTTAGCCCTTGCAACAAATCATAAATTGGTAAAATTTTTATCCTTAGGTGGACATTTTGGTTATGGTTTTAAAGATAAAGCTTGGAAATACGGTGCTTATATAGATTGGTTTATTCACAAGCCTTCGAACACAAGCCTAAGACTTGGTTTTAAACAAGATTTAGAATTTAGCGACGACCATTTTTATAATAAAGATTTGTCTTTGCTGTCTCAAAATACTTTAAGAGATTTTTTCTTAGAAGATTTAGATTCTGTGCGTTCTTATTATGCAAGTTTTAATTTTTCACCTATTAGATATTTAAGCACAAACTTAAAAGCATCATATTCTGAAAAAACAATTATCAACCAAGATAGATATGATTTTGCCAATGTAATTCCAAAGCATGTAAACACTTATGAGTTAGGACTATATTTTAAATATGCTTTTAAAGAAAAGTTTTTACAAACACCTCGTGGCAATAGATTGAGCATGGGAACAAAATTCCCAATTTTATATTTTAATGTAATAAAAGCTTTTCCAATATATGGAACAAATTCAGATTATTTAAAAACTGAAGCCATGATAAACTATAAATTGCAATGGTTGCACATTGGAGCGACACATTTCACAACTGATATTGGCATGGTGTATGGAAATGCTGAATATTCAGAACTTTATTATGGCTCAGGTTCTTATTCGTGGTTAAATATCGACAATAGTTTTAACACCATGAGAGTTAACGAATTTGTCTCTGATAGATTTGCCAACCTTTTTATAAGACATGATTTTGGAAATTTGCTTGTAAAAACAAAACACTTTGCACCACAAATTGTTTTAGTAAATGCTATTGGCTGGGGCGATAATTCAAGAGTTTCAAGCACTCAAAACAAAAGTATGAACAAAGGTTATTTTGAATCTGGAATTCAAATTAATAATATTTTAAAATTAAGCTTTCAAGGATATGGAATAGGAATTTATTATCGCTATGGTCCTTATTCTTTGCCTAAACTTATTGATAATTGGGCGTTTAAGTTTAATTTGACTTTTGTTTTATAAAAGGCGCTTTATAAGTATTCAACTGCTTTACTTCAACTTCGTTCAGCAACCACGTTGCTTTCGATGTTCGGACTCAGTCACGTACACTTCGGCTTTGCTCAGTGCAACGCTTCATGTACGCTCCTTCGTCCTCAATCTCAGATGCCTTGCATTTGAACACTTCTGAAACACCTTAAAAATTCATTGTTTCAAAATTTGTTTTGAGACAGCCTCTTTTTTCTTCTGCTCGCTCAGATTTTTGTGGAAATTTCCGAAAGAGCGTAAACGAGCTTGCCAAACAATTTCAATCACCCCATTTTTAAATTGCTCAAAAATATTTTTTATTTATAAAACTTATTTATACTATTTTATTTATCTTTACGCATTATTTTTAAGTAACGTAAACAATATTATAATGAGATATTTATTTTTAATATTAGCTTTTCTTCCGCTTATTGCTTTTGCACAATTTGAAGATGATTTTTCTGATGGAGATTTTACCAATTCCCCAGCTTGGCTTGGCGATACAGAAAACTTTATTGTAAATTCCTCACAGCAGTTACAATTGTATATAAATCCACAAGCTGCAGGTACATCTTATCTTGTAACAGCATCGTCTGCAATTAATGATGCAACATGGGAATTTTACTTAAAAATGAATTTTAATCCTACAGCAACAAATTATTGTGATGTTTATTTAGTTTCCAACTCGCCTAATTTGAATTATACAACTAATGGATATTTTGTAAAAATTGGAAATACAAAAAAAGAAGTTTCCTTATATCGCAAAGATGCCACAAGCACAGCATTAATCATTGACGGCGAAGATAGCAGAGTTGACCTAACTAATGTTGAAGTGAAAATAAAAGTTACTCGTGATAGCGAAGGAAACTGGACTTTAGAATCTGATATTTTAGACGGAAACGGATATAAATCTGAAGGTTCTGCTTTTGACAACACATATTATAGTTCTGCATATTTTGGTATAAAATGTACTTATACAACAACTAGGTCTCAACATTTCTTTTTTGATGATTTTGTTGTAACAGGAACAGGCTTTGTTGACGAAGAAGCTCCTGAACTTTTAACTGCATCGGTTTTAAACGAGCATGCTTTATTACTAACTTGGAACGAAGCTTTAGATGCAGGCAACTCTTTGCAAACCAGCAATTTTCAAGTTAGCAATGGCATGGGCGAACCTGAATCTGCTACATTTTATCAAAGCAACCCAAGCCAAATTGTATTAAATTTTCAAAACGCTTTTACTTCGCCAAATAACTATATTTTGCAATATCAAGGAGTAAGTGATTTAAGCAACAATTTTAGTTCAGGCTCTATAAGTTTTAGTTATATAACATTTTCGCCTGGCATGATTGTTTTTAATGAAATTATGGCTGACCCCGACCCTGTTGTAGGTCTTCCAAATGCTGAATATGTTGAAATTTACAATACTACAAATTTCGTGGTTGATATTGGCGGTTGGTCATATACTCACGGAAGCACAACAAAACAAATTCCTGCTTACCAAATGCAAGCAAACGAATATTTAATTTTATGTAAAACCGATTTTGTTAATCTTTTTACTGAATATGGTAACGTACTTGGTATAGAAGCTTTTCCACAAATTACAAATACTGGACAGACTCTTATTTTAAAAGATAATGAAGGACAAGAAATTGATAGAGTTTCTTACACTATAGGCTGGTATGGAACAAGTTATAAAGAAGATGGTGGCTGGTCTTTAGAAAAAATTGACCCAACAAATACTTGCTCGCCAAATATGAACTGGACTGCTTCTGTTGACCCAAGCGGAGGTACACCAGGAAGACAAAACTCGGTTTTTGCAAATGTTGTTGATACTATTCCACCATATATTATAAATGTTTCGATAAGCTCTGGAAATGAACTACTTGTAAAATTTTCAGAACCTGTTGACACTAGCACAAGTCTTGTTCTTTCAAACTATGACCTACAACCAGGTTTTGGAACTCCAATTTATGCTTTTTCTGAAATTAATAAAACCGATGAAGTTACATTACAATTTCCATCATCTTTCATTGAAGATGTAGAATATTCTTTACATGTAAGAAATATTAAAGATGTTTGCGATAATATCATGCAGCAACAAACAATAAATTTTATGCTTTACGATGCAAAAGAATATGAAGTTATTTTTTCAGAAATTATGGCTGTCCCCGACCCTGTAGTTTTATTACCAAATGCAGAATATATAGAGCTTTATAATCGCACTGATAAAAATATTGACCTAACTGACTGGGTTTTAAGTGTTGGTTCTACTAAGAAAACTTTAAGTGGCTGTACAATTAATGCAAATTCCTATCTTGTTTTGTGTAATCAAAATAATGTAAATTTATTTACAGGAGTTGAAAATATTGTAGGGATAACAAGTTTTCCAAGCATACCAAACACTAGCGGTACTTTAACTCTTAGTTCAAAATCTGATAAAGTTATAAATACTGTTTCTTATTCTGACAAGTGGTATAAAGATAAATTTAAAGCAAACGGTGGTTATTCTTTAGAAATTATTGATTTAAACAATCCTTGCGAAGGCGAAAACAATTGGCGAGCTAGCAACGATGTTTCTGGTGGTACTCCAGGAAGGCAAAATTCTATAAACGGTACAAATCCCGACCTTTATTCCCCCTATCCTATTGCTGCTGAGCTAATTGCCCCAGATACTCTAATTGTTTATTTTAATGAAATATTAAAAAAAGAATCTTGCGAAAATCCTGAAAATTATTCTGTAGAAAATTATGGAAATCCTACATGGGTTTCAGCTAGCAAACCTGATTTTGCAAAAATAAGCATGAAATTTTCACAAAATTTTGAACAAGGAAAAGTTTATTATCTAAATATAAAAGACCAAGTTCAAGACTGCGCAGGCAATACTGTTGATAAAAATACTAGCATACGCTTTGGAATTGGCGACTCCATTACAAAAGATGATATTGTGATAAACGAAATTTTATTCAATCCACTTAGCGGAGGAAGCGATTTTGTTGAACTTTATAATAATTCTAATAAACTTTGCGATTTAAAATCTCTTTGGTTCATAAATAAAGACGATTCTGCCGCAATAGATAACAGCTATCAAATTACAACAATCAGTCGTTTGCTGCTTCCTGAAGAATATTGTGCAATTTCTAAAGATATAGCATTTATCGAAAACAATTATCATGTTCCTTTCCCTGAAAATCTTTTCCAAACTGCTAATCTTCCTTCTATGGCTGATAAATCTGGAAATATTTTCTTGATTGATAGATTTACAAATATTATTGATTCGGTTTATTACAACGAAAAACAACACTATAAATTATTAGCTTCAAAAGATGGAGTTTCTTTAGAAAGAATTAATTTTAATAGAAGTTCTGCTGATGAAACAAATTGGCATTCTGCGTCAGAAACTGTTGGTTTTGCAACTCCTGGTTATAAAAACTCGCAATATTCTGATGAAATTATATCTGAATCAAAAATTACTATTAGTCCTGAAGTTTTTTCGCCTGATAATGACGGAAGAGACGACATTTTAAATATTAGCTATAATTTAAACAGTCCTGGTTATACTGCTACAATTGCTGTTTATAACGCTGATGGTCAGTTTGTTAAATTTATTGCAAATAATAAAATGCTAGCCACTGAAGGCAACTTTACTTGGGACGGTTTTGATGCTGTTAATGTTCCCTGTCCTATTGGCATTTATATTATTTACATAGAAATGTTTAGTCTTAATGGCGAAAAAATTGTAGAAAAACATGCAGCAGTTCTAAGCCGAAAATCTTACTAATTTTAAAATGGATAAAAAATATTGCAACAAATATTGTATTGACACACATAATTACGAACGCATTCCCACACGTGCAGTTAAAGTAGGCGACATAACTATTGGAGCTTTAAATCCTATTCGTTTACAAAGTATGACAAATGTTCCTGCAAGCGACATTCAAAGAAGTGTAGCTCAAGCCAAAGCAATTTTTGATGCAGGTGCAGACTTTGTAAGAATTGCCACACCAAGAGTTATGGAAGTTGAATGTTTAAAAGAAATAAAAAGACTTTTACATGCTGATGGCTACAAAAAACCTTTAATTGCCGATATACATTTTAATCCTGTAATTGCAGAAGAAGCCGCACGTATTGTTGAAAAAGTTAGAATAAATCCCGGAAATTATATTGATAAAAGAGCAAATTTTGAAAAAATAGAATTTACAGATTCTGAATATAAATTGGAATTAGAAAAAATTCACGAAAGAATATTACCTTTAATAAAAATTTGCAAGGAATACGGAACTGCAATTAGAATAGGTTCGAATCATGGCTCGCTTTCTGACAGAATAATGTCGCGTTATGGCAATACTGTTGAAGGAATGGTAGAAGCAGCTATGGAATTTATTGATATTTTTGTTGCCGAAAATTTTTACAATCTTGTTATTTCAATGAAAGCCAGCGATGTTAGAATTATGACACAAGCTACAAGATTGCTAAATGCTAAAATGTTTGATAGAGCCTTACTCCTCCCTCAACATTTGGGCGTTACCGAAGCAGGTGCCGATATAGATGGAAGGTTAAAATCTGCACTTGGAATTGGAGCTTTACTCTCTGACGGAATTGGCGACACTTTTAGAGTTTCACTAACAGAAAGCCCTGAAAATGAAATACATTTTTCTAAAATTATTTTAGACAAATTTAAAGACAAAAAGTTTGTATATCAACTTCCCACACAAACTCACAATACTTACAATCCATATACTTGCAACGACATATATCCTTCTTTAGATTTTGTGTCAAATAAATTTTCGCTAATTTCCGAAATCGACTCCGACAATACAGATATAATTTACGCTGAAAACATTGATAATCTTTCAACTACAAAACCAATTTTAACAACTTACTCATCGTGGAAATCTGTAAAAAGAAATAAAAATATTTTTCCATATATTGAATTTACCAAAAACAAACTACCTTACGCAATAGATGATAGATATTATTATTTTGTAGGGCTTAATTGTTACGATGTAAATAAAAGCGAAATAAAACCTATTTTAGAAAAAAACAATATTTGCTTAGTTTTAAATTACTGCTCCGACAATCCTTTGGGCGAAACACGATATTTTTATAATTCCTTAAAAAAGATAAATCCTGATATTCCTGTTATAGTTAAATATTCGGCTCAATCTTTAAATTTTGATGAGCTTTCTGTTGAGTTAGGACTTTTTCCTGGAGTAGCGTTGCTTGATAATCTTGCTAATGGATTGTGGTTAGATATTCCAAGCAAAGAAATAAATAAAATTGAAATACAGACAGATTTGTTACAAGCAATAGGTTTGCGATACTCAAAAGCAGAATTTATTTCTTGTCCGGGTTGTGGTCGCACAAATTATGATTTAGAAAATTTAATGAAAGAAGCTAAAAGTGCATTTTCTCATTTAAAAGGATTAAAAATTGCCGTTATGGGTTGCATTGTGAATGGACCTGGCGAAATGGCTGATGCAGATTATGGTTTTGTTGGCTCAGGAAAAGGAAAAGTACATATTTTTAAAGGCAAAAATGCTATAATAAAAAATGTTGCCCAAGAAAATGCTGTGGAGGAATTGAAAAAAGTGATTTCTTGTCAAAAATAATTATTACAATAAACTTAATTTTTAATTCAATGTTTAAAATTTTTTTGTAACTTTGGAAAAAAACACAAATGCAAAATTTGCACTGTGATTTAATAAATTTTGAAGTAGAAGTAGGGATTAGGCGGTTGGTTTTACAATCACAACATTTTATAAAAAAATTATGAACGAGCAGGACAAAAATAAAACAGGGCAATCAGACAACCAAAACAAGAATATTCATTCTGGGAGTGGTAATTTTGGGAATAGAAGCAATAATTTTGGAAAAAAAGAATCTCAAGCCTCTTATTCTTCTTCTTTAAAGAACTCTCTTCATACGCCTGGTGGTATTGAGTTGCCAAAAGGTGGCGGTGCTATTCGTGGTATTGGCGAGAAAGCTGAAGTAAATCCTGTTAATGGTTCTGGTTCTGTGAGTATTCCATTGCCAATAACTCCTGGTCGTTCGGGATTTAATCCTCAACTTAGTCTTTCGTATAGTTCTGGAGCAGGAAACAGCGAGTTTGGTCTTGGTTGGAGTGTGGGTTTGCCCGAAATTTCTCGTAAAACCGATAAGGAATTGCCACGCTATTACGATTTGGAAAATTCCGATACTTTTATTCTTTCAGGAGCTGAAGACCTTGTGCCAGTTTGTAACGAGGAAGGCGAAATTATTGATTCTACAGTTGGCGAAAACACCATTAGACAATATATGCCAAGAATAGAAGGACTTAATGCAAAAATTGAACGCATTACAAAATCTGATGGCTATGTTTATTGGCGTGTAACAAGCAAAGATAATATAGTTAGTCTTTATGGTTTTTCGGCTGATGCTCGCGTTGCCGATCCAGAAAATGATAAACGCATTTTTAGCTGGAAATTAGAATACACAATGGACAGCTTAGGCAATCTTGCAAAATATACCTATATAAAAGATAATGATGTTGATTATGAAAGTTCGTATCTTAGTAAAGTTGAGTATGGCAACGACACGCCAGTAAGTAATATTGAAGCAATATACACAGGCAATTTTTATTTTTCGCTTGAATTTGTTTACAATTCTAATAGAGAAGATGCTTTTTCTGTGTATCGTCCTGGTTTTGAGGTGCGTAACACTAAACTTTGCAGCAAAATAGAAATGCATCATAATATAGGTGCAGTTCAACAAATAGTAAAAACTCTAACACTTTCTTATGACAATTCTACAGATTTGAATTTGCTTACAAAAGTTTTGTTAACAGGATTTGATTCCGACCAAACGCCTGTAAGTCTTCCTGCAATAGATTTTTGTTATTCTTTGCCAGATTTTCCTTCAAGGTCAAAAGCATTGGACAATAAAGATTTGGAAAATATGCCAGCAGGACTAAGCGAAGGTGTTTCGTTTGCCGACCTTTGGGGCGAAGGCATAAGTGGAGTTTTGATAAAAGGCACAAAATCATGGTTTTATAAACCAAATCTTGGAAATCGCAAATGGTTTAATAGTGAAGATAAAAATGAAATAGACCTTGGTAAAGCTTTTATTTTGAAGGGCTTACCAAATTTGGCTACAGAAAATCCGCAGGCAGCACAGTTAACCGATATTGATGGCGATGGACTTAACGAAATACAAATTATGGCAGGCAGTATTAAAGGTTTTCATTCTTTTGACGAATCTGGAAAACTTTCGCCATTTGTAGCATTTAAGCAAATGCCAAATATTGATTTTAACGACCCAAATCTAAGAATGTTAGACCTTAACGGAGACGGCTATCCCGACCTTTTGATTAGCGATACAAACTGCTTTTTAGTTTCATACTCAAAACATAAAGAAGGCTATGGCAATTTGCAACGCATAAGCAAAGCTATTGATGAAGAAAAAGGACCACGAGTAATTTTTTCTGAACAAACTCAAACAATTTTTCTTGCCGATATGAGCGGAGACGGATTAACAGATATTGTTCGCATAAAAAATGGCAGTATTTGCTATTGGCCCAATCTTGGATATGGCAGGTTTGGTAAAAAAGTGCAAATGAAAAATGCACCACGTTTCGACAGTTCCGATATGTTTGACCCCTCACGCATACGTTTGGCAGATATTGACGGAAGCGGAACTACCGATATTATTTATCTTGGATTTAATCAAACACATTGTTGGAAAAATCTTTCAGGAAACTCGTGGAGCAATGCAATACTTATACCTAATTTTCCAAAAACAGATAATTTAACCAATGTGAGTGTGTTTGATATTGAAGGCAATGGCACATCGGCTTTGGTATGGTCAACACCGCTTCCTGGCAAGAGCGACAGAATTAAATACATTGAGCTAACAGGAGGCAAAAAACCTTTTTTACTTACACATATAAATAATAATATGGGTGCAAGCAGAAGATTGTTTTATGCACCTTCTACAAAATTTTATTTGCAAGATAAAAAAGCAGGAAAACCATGGATTACAAAATTAGGATTTCCTGTGCATGTTGTTGAAAGAATAGAGGTCTATGATGAACCAACAAAAAGCAAATATGTTAGTCGCTATGCTTATCATCATGGATATTTTGACAGGAAAGAAAGAGAGTTTAGAGGTTTTGGCATGGTTGAGCAGTGGGACACCGATGACTTTAATACTCAGGCTTCGACTCCTCTTAGCCAGTTTCCCAATCTGAGTGAGGGCGACACCTATCCAATTTACACAAAATCATGGTTTCATACAGGATTTTATAAAAATGCGGATATAATTTCTGATTTGTACAGGCAGGAATATTTTGATGCAGAAGCAGATGCTTGGATTTTGCCAGATACAATTTTGCCCCAAGGCTTGAGTATTCAAGAAAAACGCGAAGCTGCCCGCACACTTAAAGGAAGCCTTTTGCGACAAGAAATTTATTCTCAAGATGGTTCTGAAAAAGAAGGAATTCCATATACTGTTAGCGAAAATTCTTTTAAAATTTCTTTAAAACAAAATTTGCATAAAAATAAACATGCAGTTTTTATGGTTTTGCCAAGCGAAAGTATTAACCTTAACTACGAAAGAGTTTTAGAAGACCCAAGAATAGTGCATACTTTAAATCTCGAATACGATGAATTTGGAAATCCATTAAAACAGGCGACTGTTGCATATCAAAGATTGACAAATGCTGTTGCAGGACAAGACAAAACTCTTGTTTCTGTAAAACAAAACTCATTTTTTAATTCAGATGAAAATACAGATTTTCACCGAATAGGAGTTGCATATCAAACAAAAAACTATGAAATTTTTGATTTTGAAACAAATACTTCAAAACTTGCAATAGAAGATTTTGCTAATTTTGCAAACTTAAACAAAAAATTAATCCAAAATCAAAAAACATTGTTTTACGATACCACATGTGAAAATGCTCTTAATTTAGGAAGTATTTCAGCTCATGGATTAGTTTACAAAAGTCTTACGCTATCTATGACAGAAGATTTAATTAATTCTCATATTGTTGCCGAAGGCAGAACAAATTTAGTAACAGCATCAGAATTAAAAACAATATTGACAAATTTTGCTTATCTTGCAGAAAATAATAATACTGAATTTTGGATGCCATCAGAATCTGCAAAATATGATATATCAAACTTTTATATGCCTATAAAGCAAATTGACCCTATGGGTAATGAAACGAGCTTATTGTACGACACTTACAAACTTTTACCAATAAAAGTTACAGATGCTTTGCTTTACGAAACACATATTACTAACGACTATGCTAATATGCAAGCTGTAAAAGTTGTTGACCCAAATGCTAATGGCATTGAAATGAAACTAAACGGTTTGGGAATGCCTTTAAAACAATGGCTTTTTAGTTCTCAAGGCGAAGGCGACACATTAAGTTCGCCCACAATTGAATATGAGTACTCGCTTGATAACTGGACAGAAAATTCTGAACCTATTTTTGTACATGTAACTGCAAAAACTGAGCATGGAACTTGCAATGATTTTCTTCATACTTATGAATATACAAGTGGCTTGGGACAGCCTATTTTAATTAAAACCACTGCTGAAGACGGTTTAGCATGGCAATTAAACCCTGAGACAGGCATAAAAGAAGAAATAAATTGTGGCACTCGTTTTGTTGCAAGTGGTCGTATAGTTTATAATAACAAAGGCGATATTGTAAAGCAGTATGAGCCATGGTTTTCGACTAATGGAGGCTATGAAAGCGAAGATGAGCTTATGGAATATGGAGTAACACCAATAATGCACTACGACCCTGCAGGACGACTTGTACAAACAGATTTTCCTGATGGTACAACAACTAAAGTTGAGTTTAATGCCTGGCAACAAAAAAACTACGACCAAAACGATTGTGATAGCAATTCTTCTCATTATAATACTCCACAAACAGTTTTAATTAGTCCGCTTGGTGTGGCGTTTAAAACAATTGATGATAATGGTAGTTTTGGTACAGTGCAAACAACTCAAAAACTTGATATTCTTGGACAGGTAATTGAAGTTGAAGATGCTTTGCAACGCAAAATGACAGAAAATGTTTATGATATGTCAGGTCAGTTGATTATGACTAATAATATTGATTCTGGTAAACGATGGATAATTTACAATTCTGCAAAACTGCCTGTTTATGCTTGGGACAGTAGAGACCAACTAACAAAAAGCGAGTATGATGTTTTGCTAAGACCAACAAACACCTTGCTAAAAGCAGGTACTGCCACAGAAATTAAAGTTCAAAAAATTGAATATGGTACAAATGCAAATTTGAATAATATTGGACAAATTGAAAATATTTATGCACAAGACGGCAAAACAAGTTTTGAATACGATTTTAAAGGCAATATTACCAAGCAAAACAAACAATTTGCTCAAGATTATCAAAACAAATTAGATTGGAATGGAACTGTAGCACTTAATAATGAAATTTTTGCTATACAAACAACTTATGACGCTTTAAATAGACCTGTAACTGTAACGCAACCAGACAACACAATTATAACAAATGTTTATAATAAAGGTGGATTGTTGGAGAAAGTAAAGCAAGGTAGCACAGAATATATTAGCAATATTGATTACAATGCACGAGGTCAAAGAACAAAGATTGTTTACGGAAATGGGTCAGAGACAACGTTTACTTACGATGAAGAAAACTTTAGGTTAACAAGATTACTTACCACTCGAAGTACAGGAAACGATATTTTACAAGATTTGAATTATTCTTACGATTCTGTTGGTAACATTACTCAGGTTGAAGATGACGCACAACAAACAATTTATTTTAACAATACAGTAATTGAGCCTATTTCTACATTTGAATATGATGCATTATATAGATTAACAAAAGCCACTGGAAGGGAGTTAGCAAGTTTACAACTGCCTATAAATACAGATTTTGTAAATAATATTCCTGTTCCAAATACTGGAAGTAATGCAATGCAAACATATACACAACAATATTCTTATGATAAATTGGGTAACATTTTGCAAATGCGTTCAGTAAATCATTGGACAAGAAATTATTATTATGACACAGCTACCAATCGCCTTTTAAAGCATGAAGAACACGGACAAAATGAATATACTTATGATGCACATGGTAACATGCTAACCATGCCACATTTAACAAACATGGTTTGGGATTACAAAGATGAACTTATAAGTGCAAGCAATGGAACTGTCAATTCATTTTACAATTACGATGCAGAAGGAAATCGCACTCGTAAGGTTGTTGTAAAGCCCGGCGGAATAATTGAAGAAAGATACTATTTAGATGGTTATGAAGTTTATCGTAAATATTTAAACAATAATCTTGACCTTGAACGTAAAACCATTAATGTTTATGATGTAAAATTATTTGATAAAAATAATGATGATAAAGAAGACAAAGGCTATTCAATTGATAAAAACAAAAAGTTTGCTATTGTTGATATAAAAACAGTTGAAAATGGCACAACTTTACCAAATCCAAATACAATTATTCGTTATCAATACGATAATCATTTAGGAAGTGCTTGTTTAGAACTTGACAATACTGCTGCAATAATAAGTTACGAAGAATATCACCCTTTTGGCACTACAAGCTATCGCAGCGGTAGAAACGAAGTTGATGTATCACTAAAGCGATACAAATATATTGGCAAAGAGAGAGATGAAGAGACAGGATTGTATTATTTTGGAGCGAGGTACTATGCGGGGTGGATGGGTAGATGGATAAGTGTGGATCCATTAAAGGAGAAATATTTGAATTTGACACCGTATAATTATTGTGCGGGAAATCCTGTAAAGCATATTGACCCTGATGGAGAAAAAATATGGATTACAAATCCAGAAACAGGAGAAACATCGTTGTATGTCCCAAATCAGACATCTGTTGAGAAAGAAATAGATTCATATATTAAAACAGTCGCTCAGACTCTTGACAAATTAGTAGCAGATGGTGCAGATTTACAAAACATTATTACCACCTTAGCCTCGGATAAAGATACAAAAGTTACAATAAGTAATTCAGATATAGATAAAAGAGTTGCAAATGCTGGAGGAGGAAATATTAATTGGAATGCACAAAGAGGTCATGTTTTAGTTGACGATTCTAAACAAAGCCCTGCTATTGCTTTGATACATGAGCTAGGACATTCCTTTTTTCAGTCATATAAATTAATTGAAAAAATTGCTCTTGAACCCAAATTAGAAGATTATACTTCAATTGAAGAATGGGCAAAAGCAATAAGCGAGTTTGACAGTTATGATTATGAGGAAAATTGGGTTATAGAAAAAGTAGAAACTCCTGCTGCTGAAACTTACCGGCAAGGTACACGTAAAGAACATAAATTTAAAGATTACTTTAAAGCTGTTAGTCCTTTTTCAATTGAGGAAGATAATAATAAACGTATACAAATCAATAATTAAAAAAAGTTTTATGACGATAAAGTGTAATATAGTGATGATTGTGTTTTTTTTCATTTCATTAAATGTATTTCCACAAGAAAACAATAATAATGTTGAAAATATAACATTTTATTATCTTCCATGGAATTTAACAGATTTTGGAGGCAAACTAACTGCCAATCTTGTACGAAATTATAATAAAGGAAATAATTGTAAATTTATTCTTACGGATAAAGATAAAATAGATGAAATAATTAATTCCTTGTCTATTATTAATCTAATTTTATTAGGTAAAGACTCCAGTAATAATGATTTAAGAATGGTAATTGATATACATTATGAAAATGAAACTAAAACAATATTATTAGATAAAAATAGAGCAATAATATATAATAACTATAAATATTTTAGAAATAAAAAATTT
>Ga0209606_1001230_pt1 | contig 32850 bp, 22 predicted proteins | sample AD_UKC057_MetaG_FD_184412 | JGI IMG/M metagenome (GOLD analysis project Ga0209606, IMG submission 184412) | Active sludge microbial communities of municipal wastewater-treating anaerobic digesters from USA - AD_UKC057_MetaG (SPAdes) (version 2) | ecosystem: Engineered > Bioreactor > Anaerobic >...
CATTGCGGTTGACGAACGATATCTGCGATGATCTTCTCCGCGCCCCTGATCAGGGGCGCGCGACGTCAAATAAAACGACTTTCCAGGCGCTGCCCCGCGTGCGCGGGGCTGCGCCTGGCTATTTTCGTCGTGAATGGGTGGACGGTGCCGGTCGAGGGTGGGAGGGGCGATCCCGTCGATGGCATGGCGAAAATCCTGCCAAAAATTGTCAGAAAAGCGGGAGTAACTGAGTAATCGTGCTCGCAATCGTCATCGAGACTCGAGGCTAGAGGCTCGTTCCCGCCATGCGGACATCGGATATCGGACTTAGGATTTCGTGCTCGTGATCGTAATCGTAATCGTGATCGTAATCGAGGCTCGAGGCTAGAGGTTCGTTCCCGCCATGCGGACATCGGATATCGGACTTAGGATTTCGTGCTCGTAAATCGTAATCGCCATCGTAATCGTAATCGTAATTCGTGATCATGCTTGTGATCGCGACTCGATGCTCGTTCCCGTAATGTGGACATCGGACATCGGATCTGGGACCTCGGTTCTGGTTACCGGATATTTTAAGTCCGGAACCCAGATCCCAGATCCCAGAACCCAGGTCCCAGGTCCCAGAACCCAGGGCCCCGAGTTCCGGCACTGTCCCCCTCGACCCCAGATAGCCAATGACAAATAATCAGTCAGCGATAACCAAAAATCCGAAAACTGAAAATAGTTGTATCTATTCTTCTGCACCCGTGGTATCGTGCCCCCCTGTTTGCTACCGGAGTCCCGGACGGTTTGCCTGCTATGGAGCCTGGTTCGCCGAATTTCCCATACTCCCGGAGATAAGCGGCGGCCCACCGGCACCCTACCGTTTATTCAGCCCCAGAATCAGCCGGAACCACACCAGGGCGTGACGCCCTGTCTGCCACAGGCGCGCCCGCCGCGCCCCGCAGAGATATATTCAAGGAGCAGTATGTCCCGTTCGATCACCTCAATTTCCGAGCGCCCCGCCGTTGCAGAACAGGCAGCAGCGGCTGGCCCGAAGTCCGCTCAGTCCAATCGGTCCGACAATCCGGCGGCTGGAGCGGAAGTTTCTTTCAACGGCTTGGGTTTGCCCCCGGCCCTGTTGCATGCCGTGCAGAAGATGGGCTTCGCCCGACCCACGCCCATCCAGCACCGGGCGATTCCGGTGCTGCTGACGGGGCGCGACCTGATGGCCACCGCCGTCACCGGCAGCGGCAAGACCGCCGCCTTCCTCCTGCCCATTCTGAACCGCCTGGCCGTCCGGCAGCCAGATGGCCCGCGGGCCCTCATCCTGGCGCCCACGCGGGAACTCGCCGTGCAGATCCTCGATCACTTCCGCGTCCTCGCCGCCGGCACCGGCTTGCGGGGCGTCGCCGTGTACGGCGGCGTGTCCGCCGGTCCGCAGGAGCAGGCGCTGCGCGCCGGCGTGGACGTGCTGGTGGCCACGCCGGGCCGCCTGCTGGATCACCTGCAGCACAGCTACGCGAAGATGGATCGGCTGGAGTGCCTGGTCCTGGACGAGGCGGACCGCATGCTGGACATGGGATTCATCCCCGACATCCGGCGGATCCTGGGCCGTCTGCCCCTCAAGCGCCAGACCATGCTGTTTTCGGCCACGCTGCCGGAGACCATCATGGAGCTGGCCCGGCGGATGCTCCGCGATCCGGTCACGATCCAGATCGAGACGCAGCCGGCCCCTGCCCGCGGCATCACCCACCGTGCCTACGCGGTCCCGACTGAGTTGAAAACCCGCCTGCTGGCGGAAATCCTGCGGCGGGAAAATCCCCGGCGGGTACTCGCCTTCACCCGCACCCGGCACCGGGCGAACCGCCTGGCGGACTTCCTGGTCAACCAGGGCTTCGGTGTCGCCCGGATCCATGGCAGCCGCAGCCAATCCCAGCGGGACGAAGCGATGAAAGGATTCCGCACCGGCCGCTATCCGGTCCTGGTCGCCACCGACATCGCCGCCCGGGGGATCGACGTGACGGGGCTGGACCTGGTGGTGAACTTCGACGTGCCCGGCTCAGCCGAGGATTACATCCACCGGGTGGGGCGCACCGCCCGAGCCGACGCCGTCGGTTGCGCCTATACCTTGGTGGCGCCCGATGAGGAGGACGGCCTGCGGGCCGTCGAGCGCGGTATCGGCCGCCGGATCTACCGCGAGCGCGTGGCGGAGTTCGATTACCAGCAACCGGCCCAGGGACGGTTCGAAGTGCCGCTGGCCGACCGCATCGCCGCCATCCGCGCCCGCAAGTCCGAGGATCGGGCCCGGGCCCGTGCCAAGGCGGAACGCCGCGCCCAGGCCGGGCAACGGGGCCGGGCCGGGCAGGAGAGCCAGTCGAAACACCAGAGTCAGTCCGAACACCGCGGTCAGAGCGGCAACGGCGGCCAGGTCGCCCGCCGGGACCGGACCGCCGGCGGCGAGGACCAGCGGCGTGGGGCCCGTCCGCCGAAGCGCGGCGAGACGCACTCGACGCCGCCGCCAGCGCTGGCGCGCTACGTCGGCCGCGGTCCCGTGGCCGAGCTCATCATGTCGGGACAAATCCCGGAACGGGAACCCCGCCGTGGCTTCGATCGGCCGGCCGAGCGGCCGTTCAAGCACAGAAAGTGAGCAGCCGGTAATCCCTGTTGGACTGAGCGGCCGATCCGCCGGGAGGCGGAATACGACCGTTCCGGGGACATGCCTGATTCCTCGAGAACGCGCCTCGGTGCCTCAGCGCGTGTCGTCACTCCGTGCCGGCGCCGCCGGGGTGTCCTCCAGGTATTTCTTCACCGTCCGCCAGTCGAGATCCAGGCGGCGGGCCACCTCACCGTATGATCCGAGGCGCTCGTGTAGGAGCCGGGCATACTCGGCCAACAGCTCTCGGGCGGAGAGACGGCCGTCGCGCATGGCCACGGCCAGCTCCGCGGCGGCGTCGCCGTCCGGAACGGCCGGCACGCCGTCATACCGCCGCTTGAGCAGAATGCGCCGCACGCACTGTTCCAGCTCCCGGACGTTGCCGGGCCAGTCGTAATCAGGCCCCGGGCTCTCCCGGATCGCTGCCAAAACCACCTCGACGGGCTCGGGCGCGGGCTGGCCCAGCAGCCGCGCCACGGTGGCCGCCACCAGCGTCGCCAGCTCCCGCGGCTCCTCGGCCAGGCGCTGCCGGAGCGGCGGCACCACGATGGTGTCGGAGCAGAGACGATAGTAAAAATCAGCCCGGAAGCGGCCGCCGGCCAGCAGCTCCGGCAGCGGGCGGTTGGTGGCGGCGATGATACGTCCGGCGAACCGCTCGCGGACGTGGCTGCCCACGGGCGTGAACGTCCTCTCCTGGAGCACCTGGAGCAGCTTGATCTGGATGGTGGCCGGCACATCGCCGATTTCGTCGAGGAAAACCGCGCCGTGCGGGCTGCACATGGCCAGGGCGCCTCGGTGGTCCTCCACCGCGCCGGTGAACGCGCCCTTGCGGTGCCCGAAGAGCTCCGCCTCGATGAGTCCCTCGGCGAACTGCGACAGGTTCAGCGCCGTGAACGACCGGGTGAAGCTCTCGACGAACGCCCCGCGGCGCGGGTCGAACGGGATGAAGCCGGACCGGCCGATGGCCGCCGCGGCGGTGCCCTTGCCGGTGCCCGTCTCGCCGAGCAGCAGGGTGGAAAAGTCCTCCATCCGGCGCCACAGCCAGCGGCCGTAGAGCCCCAGGTCGCAGGTGAACACGTTGTTCCACAGTTCGCGCCGCAGCCGGGCCATGCCCGGGCTTTCTCCCAGCAGCGCCTCGCGGATGAAGTAGAAGGCGCGGCGCAGTTGAAAACAGAGCGCCAGGTAGCGGCCGGCGTCGGCGGCGGAGAATCCGCGGCGCTGAAGCTCCTCCAGGGCGGCCTGGGCGAACGGCACCGCCAGCGGGGCGTCGCCGGAGGTGAGCTGGCGGCGGATGTGGTCATCGAACGGCTCCTGGTGCCGGTAGAAGAAATCGAAGAGAAGGGCGGCTTCGACGAGCGGCCGGTCGGCGGGGCTGAAGCCGTCCAGATGGAGGGGCGCCGCGGCCTCCAGCCGCTCCAGACGCGCGTGCACCCGCGCGATCCCGCGTTCCACGACGTCGGCACCGGCCGTGCCGGCGGTCGCCCCGGCCAGAGCCAGGTCCGCCTCGATCCGTTCCGCGCTGAACGGATTGGCGAACACCGCCTGCTCCACCTGCCGGAACATCTCCCGGTCCGCCGCGGTCAATCTGCGCTCGCTGGCCATGCCCGCCTCCACAGAACACATTTTTTGCTGCCATATTATACAAAAAATGATGTCATCGCTCACGCGCACCGACACCTAGCCGGCGGGACGGTGACGGATCTGCCTGTCCGTCGGCCGGGCCGGACTGACGGGTGGGGGAGCCCGGCCCGGGAGCCGGAGTCGAGAGCCGGGACCCGCCACGGGGCGTCGGATCCGGGAGCAGTTATCCGGACCGATTTGTGGACTCGGAAACCGACAGGTGCCGACGGCCTCGGCTGAAAGGCGAGACGGATTACCGGCTTGAGCTCACCCGATGGAATTCGGCAGACCCGGCGGCGATGGAATCATCGTTGCCGGGTGTCGAAGCGGCAACGCAGAGTGAAGGCGGTCCACTGACCGCCAGGTCCCTCGGCGGTCCAGGCGTCCTGGCCGTCACCGAAGATGTACCACTTGTGCGTCTGCAGAAACAGGTCCAGGTAATCGGTGAGGTGCACGCCGGCGCCCCACTGGAGCCGCAAGGCCCGGACGGCCGCCGACGCGGTGTATTCCTGCTGGGGACGGTTCTCGCCCATGGCCAGGAACGGTTTGGCGAACACAAAGACGCGGTTGAAACCCGTCGGCTCGAGGTAGACTTCCGCCTCCAGGCTGTAGCGGAGATAGTAATCGCCCATCCAGTCCAGTCCTTCGTCGGTGACGAAACCGCGGATGTTCATGTCCATCTCGTTGTGCGGCGGGTGCACGGACATGTCCATGTGGCCGTAAAAATCAAACCAGCGCTTCGAGGTTTGGCCGGGAACAAAAGCGGACAGCGCGCCGACGACCAGCAGCAGGCCGGCCAGCAAACGGGACACGGTGTTCGACATGAGGATCTCCTCGGAGGTTAGTGGTAGTGGCTCATTATATCGCGGCTCACCGGCTTTTGATCTTGGCCAGGTTGGCGCGGACCTGCGCGGCGTAGGCGCCCTGCGGATCCTTCGCCAGGTAGGCTTCGAGCTCGGGGACGATGAGGTCGAAGCGCCCCTGCTGGTGGTAGATCTTGGCGAGCAGCAGGTGCACGTCGGCGCTCGTGCCGGGCAGCCCCGCCGCCTTGCGGCAGGACGCCTCGGCCGCCGTCACGTTCCCGGAGTCGAAATAGAACTTGCCCAGCGCCATGTGCGGCTCGCCCTTGCCCGGGTGGAGCAGGATGGTCTCCTCCAGCAGCCGCAACGCCTGACTGAGACGCCCGGTGGCGGCGTACAGCTCGGCCAGATTAATCCGCCCGTACATGTTGGCCGAATCGACATCCAGGCAGTTGAGGAACATGTTCTCGGCCTTCTGCGCATCGCCGGTGGCGCGGTAGCACAGCCCCAGGTCATTGAACGCCTGTGGAAAGGCGGGGTGGATCTGGATCGCCCGGGTGAAATACTTGATGGCGTCGGAGTATTTACGCTCGTGCAAGGAGGCCTTCCCTTTGCGATACTCCTTGTCCGCCTTTTCCGGAATGGCCAGCTGGGTGACGGAGACGGTGGGCGTCTGCGGGATCACCGGGAAATTCCGCTCGGGCTCGAGCTGGACCATGACCCGACGGGTGACGCCCCCCTGGCCGATGAGTTCCAGGGACTCTTCCTCCTGCCGGAAGCCGGCCAGCCGCACCACGATCCGGTACCGGCCCGGGTACATCTTCTCGAAACGGAAATTGCCGTAGGCATCGGCGATGCGCATGCCCACCAGCTCTTCTTCCCGGTACAGCTCCACCTCGGCGCGGTTGACCATCCGGGCGTTGTTGGCCAGCTTGACGGTGCCCTCGATGGTGCTGGGTTGCACCGGCGGCCGGGGCGGTTTGCCCGTTTGGCCGTAACCGACGGTCATCAGGACGAGGGTGAGGATCGGTCCCAGAATCCTGCGGGTGAAGGATGGGGTCATGACACCTCCCGCTCAGACGATGCCATCATTATAGTATTGAAGAAACCGACCGGGGAAGCGGATTCAAGCGGCATGCCGGCGGGAGGATCATCCCGCCGACGACTCCGATACGCACACCCGGTTGCGTCCCCCCTGCTTGGCCTGGTACAGCGCCGCGTCGGATGCGCGAAGGAGGGCCTGGGTGAGGGCGGTGATGTCGGAGCTCCCGGCGGCGGGACGGATGGTCCCCACGCCGACACTGACCGTGACCCACGGTCCGGCGGATGATTTCGGGTGGAGGATCCGGAGCGCCTCCACGACGGCCCGCATCTCCTCGGCGACACGAACCGCTCCGTCGGCGTCGGCGGCGGACAGAATCGCCGCGAACTCCTCGCCGCCGTACCGGGCCAGGAAGTCGCCCGGGCGGTGCAGGCAGGACCGGATGGTGCAGGCGACCTGGACGAGGCAGCGATCGCCTGCGGGGTGGCCGGCCTGGTCGTTGAAGTCCTTGAAATGGTCGATGTCGATCATCAGCAATGACAGCGGCTGAGTCTCGCGGACGCAGCGCCGGATCTCCTGGAGGAGTTGGGAATCGAAGCAGCGGCGGTTGCAGATGCCGGTCAGCCCATCCAGGCGGGCGAGGCGTTCCAGGATGGTGTTTGTCTTCCGCAGGGTCTCCTGCTGCCGTTCGATCCGACGCCGGGCGTCCCGCAGTTGGTGCATCAGCAGCGCCGTGGTCCAGATCATGCCCACCGACAGGATCCGGTTCGTCACCGGAATGAACGACCAGACGCCGACCGTGGGAGAAATCCAGTAGCCGACTGCAACCAGCAGGGAACAGCCCGCCGCCAGCAGCCAGATCAGCCGGGGTTGCCGGACGGAGGGGCAGAGCAGCAGCACGGCCACGTACAGGATCCCGTCGGCGATCCCGAGGGGAGTGATGGCGTCCAGGGCCAGGATGGCCAGGGCCAGCACGAGACACAACGCGGTGTCGATGGCCGGACCGACCACGTTCCGTGTCCGGTCGGACGCCGGATCAGCCGGTTGGCTCCATTGGGTTGTGACGCCGTCATCCCGGTGGGGATTCGCCTCCATGACCTGTCTCCGCGAAGCCGAGCCATTGGAGACAGCATAGCGTGAAACGGTGCGCGGTGATTTGATCCAGGTCAAAAACAGATTCCGCTCCGCCTTCTCCTCATCGCGCGACCTGCCGTCGCCGCCTGACCGCAGCCGGGATCCTAGCCGTAGCGGCCCTCGATGTATTCGGCGGTCTTGGGATTGCGGGGATTCAGGAAGAGGTCGGTGGTGCCGGCGTGCTCCACCACCTCGCCGAGGAGCATGAACAGGCACTCGTCGCTGGTGCGGCGCGCCTGGGCCATGTTGTGGGTGACGATGACAATGGTGTAGCGGCCGCGGAGCTGGAACATCAGCTCCTCGATGGCCCGGGTTCCTTCCACGTCCAGAGCCGAACACGGCTCGTCCATCAGGATGACCTCCGGCTTCAGGGGCAGCAGCCGGGCGATGCACAGCTTCTGCTGCTGCTCCAGCTGGAGCGAGGTGGCGCGGGCGCCCAGCCGGTCCTTGAGGAGATGCCACAGCCCCACCTCGGTGAGCGCCCGCTCCACCTCCTCGTCCAGAAGGCGGCGGGTGAGCTCGCGCCGGGGCGTGTGGGTGCGCAGACCGAAGACGACGTTCTCGTAGACCGACAGCGGCAGCGGATTGGGACGCTGGAACACCATGCCCACCGCCTTGCGCAGCTCCACGAGCGAAACATCCGGGTCGTAGATGTTCTTGCCCAGGATGCGGATCTCGCCGGCGGTTCGCACGTTGGGGTACCGCTCGTTGATCCGGTTGAAGCAGCGGAGCAGGGTGGTCTTGCCGCAGCCGCTCGGGCCGATGAGGCCGGTGATCAGGCCGCGGCGGAAGTGGATGGACACGTTTCGCAGGGCCTGGAAGGAGCCGTACCAGAGGTTCAGCTTGTCCGTCCAGATACCCTCGCCGGCGTCCGTCTCGGGGACGGCGGGAGCGGCGACGGGGAGGTCGACTGTCGGCGGATCAACCGAAGATGCCATTGACGTACTCCAGGGTCTCCTTCCGGCTCGGCTGGTCGGAGAAGATGACCTCCGAGCGGTCGAGCTCGATGATCCGGCCGTTCCACAGGAACATGGTCCGGTCGGTGAGCCGCCGGGCCTGATGGGTCAGGTTGGTGACGAGGATGATGGTGATCTCGCGCCGCAGCTCCCGCAGCACGTCCTCGATGCGCATGGTGGTGACGGGGTCGATGGCGATGGAAAATTCGTCGAGGCACAGGATCTCCGGCTGATGCGACAGCGCCCGGGCGATGGTGAGGCGCTGCTGCTGCCCACCGGAGAGGGCGGTGCCGAGGTTGTCCAGCCGGTCCTTGACCTCGTCCCAGAGCGCCGCCTGGCGGAGGCAGCGCTCCACGAGCGGGTCGAGTTCGGCGCGGCGGGTCAGCCCGGCGCAGCGGGGCGCGAAGGCGACGTTGTCATAGATGGAGAGCGGCAGGCCCACCGGCAGCGGCGCCACCATGCCGATGGTGCGGCGCAGCGCGTGGACGTCCCGGACGGCGCGGATGTCCGCGCCGTCGATCCGGATCTCGCCGGTGACGCGGGTGCCGGCGACGAAGTCGATGGTGCGGTTCAGGCAGCGCAGCAGCGAGGTCTTGCCGGAGCGGGCCGGGCCGATGATTCCGAGAATCTCGTTGGGACGGACGTCGAAGGTGATGCCGTGGATCACCTCGGTGCCGCCGTAGGCGAGGCTCAGGTCCTGGACCGCGATCTTGGGCGTGGATGCGTCCATGGCCGTCACCACCGCTTCCGGTTTCGGAGCCACACCCGCAGGGCGATGGCTGCGGCGTTGACCGCCAGCACCGCTCCGAGGAGCACCACGGCGGTGGCCCAGGGGATGGCCTCCCGCACGTTGGGCACCTGGGTGGAGACCGTGTATAGATGCATCGACAGCGCCATGCACTGGTCGGTGAGGCGGTAGGGGAACAGGTCGCCGCGCTGCACCGCCTTGAAGAAGACCGCACCCGTGAACAGGATGGGCGCCGTCTCGCCGGCGGCGCGGCTCACCTGCAGGATCACGCCGGTGAGGATGCCGCTGATCGAGTTCGGCAGCACGATGGCCCGGATGGTCTGCCAGCGGGTGGCGCCGACGTTCCAGCACGCCTCGCGGAATGCGGCGGGCACCGCGGCCAGCGCCTCGCGGGTGCTGGCGATGATCACCGGCAGGGTCATGATGGCCAGGGTGAGCGAGGCGGCCAGGATCGAGTAGCCGAACCGGGCCGCGTAGACGAACGCTCCCAGGCCGAACAGGGCGTGGACGATGCTGGGGACGCCGGCCAGCGAGATCACCGCCAGGTTGATGGCACGGGTGAACCAGTTGTCGCGGGCGTATTCGTTGAGGTAGATGGCGGCCAGCACACCGATGGGCGCCGAGACGGCCAGCGAGATGACCACCAGGTAGACGGTGCCCACGAGCGCCGGCCAGATCCCGCCTTCGGTCATGCCACGCCGGGGGACGTCCACGAGGAATTCCCAGCTCAGCGCCGGCCAGGCCTGGATGATCAGGTGGCTGATGATGGCCAGCAGCGGCAGCACCATCAGCACGGCCATGGCCAGCAGCACCAGCCGTACCGCGGCCTGCTGCCGCTCCTTCCGGACGACGAGCGGTGTCCGGGTGAAGCGCGCGGAAACGGGGGTGACGGGTGGCGGGCTCATGATCGGCTACTTCCTGGCGCGGGCGCCCCGGATGATCAGGTCGGCCGCCAGGTTGACGAGCATCGTGATGGCGAACAGCAGCACTCCGGTGAGGAAGAGCACCTGGTAGTGCTCCGAGCCGGCGGGCGCCTCGCCGAGTTCCGCGGCGATGTTGGCGGTCAGGGTCCGGACCGAGTCCAGGATGCCGTGGGGGATCTGCACGGCGTGGCCGGTGGCCATGAGCACGGCCATGGTCTCGCCGATGGCGCGGCCCACCCCGAGCAGCACGGCGGCCAGCAGCCCGTGGCGCGCCGCCGGCAGCAGCACCCGGAACACGAGCTGCCAGCGGGTGACGCCCAGGGCCAGCGCCGCCTCGACGTAGGAGTCGGGCACGGCCTTGAGGGCGTCCTCGCCGATCGAGACGATGATGGGCACGCTCATCAGGGCGAGGATGATCCCGCCGTTGAGCACGTTCACGCCCACCGGCGCGCCGGTGTACGTCACGATCAGCCGGCTCATCACCGTCAGCCCGATGAAGCCCCACACCACGCTCGGGATGGCCGCCAGCAGCTCGATGATGATCTTGAGCGTCTCCCGCAGGCGCGGGCCGCAGAACTGGGACAGGAACACCGCGCCGCCGACGCCGAACGGGACGGCCAGGATCATGGCCAGCACGGTGACGGCCAGCGTCCCCGCCGACAGCGCCAGGGTGCCGTAGCGCACGTTGGAAACCGACGTCGGATACCACTCGGTGCTGAAGAGGAACTGCGTCAGCGAGAACCGGTCGCTGAACAGCACCGGCGCGGCCTCGCGGAAGATGAAGAACAGGATGGCCAGGATGAAGACGATGGCACTCACGCCGCTGGCGTAGATCAGGAGCTCGATGCCCCGCTCGCCCCACACCGCGCGCCGGGGGCGGGTCGGACGGGGCGGGACGGCTGCGCCGGTGGAGGATGTGGATGCCATATGCGATGCCTGATTGGTTCCGCTGCTGGATTCCGTCGATGGGCCGCGGTTGCAGCCGCGGCCGGGAACGCCCGCCGACGGCGCGCTCCCGGCCCTACTGGCGACGCTGCTCGGGCGGCAGCGGCACGTAACCACTTTCCGCGAGGATCTGCTGCCCGGCGTCGGAGAGGATCCAGGCGACGTATGCTTTCACCGCCCCTTGCGGTTCGCCCAGGGTGTAGAGCTGCAGCGAGCGCGCCAGAGGATATGATTTGTTCAAGGTGTTCTCCACCGAGGGCGCGACAGGCTCCTCACCCGTTTTGGGCGAGATGCGGAGCATCTTCACCGCCGGGGTGGCGTAGCCCATGCCGCTGTAGCCGATGGCCGTGGGCGTGCTGCCGACGAGTTCCACCACTTCCTTCGACCCGTTCATGTCGCGGGAGCCCAGCTTGAAGTCGCGCTTGCCCAGCACGTGGTCGCGGAAGAACTCGTAGGTGCCGGAGCTGGACTGGCGGCTCACCCGCACGATGGTGTCGTCGGTGACGCCGGGAATCGCCACGCCGAGCTGCGCCCAGTTCACCGTGGCGCCCCCCTCGCCGAAGATCTCGGCCAATTGCTCGTTGCTCACGGCCTCGAGGGGATTGCTCTTGTGCACGTACACGGCCAGGGCGTCGTAACCGACGATGATCTCCTTCGGTGTCTGGCCGGTGTGGCGCCTGGCCTGCTCGATCTCCTCCGGCTTCATGTTGCGGCTGGAGGTGGCGATGTCCACGGTGCCGCGGATGAGCGCGGCGATCCCGACACCGGAGCCGCCGCCGGAGACTTCGACATCCACCGCCGGCGCCGCCAGCTTGTACGCCTCGGCCCAGGCCTGGGCCACGTTGACCATGGTGTCGGAGCCTTTGTTCTGGATGGTGGTGGTCTGTGATTGCGGACCGCCGCCGCCGCAGGCGGCCAGGACGGCGAGCGCGGCCAGCAGTGCCGTTGCGGCGATCGCCCAGGTCGGACGGTCGGGCCGGGTGCCAGAAACTGGGTGTCCCATCATCGCTGTTTCTCCGGTGACGGATTATTTCGATTCGGTCTGGTTCCGGCCCAGGATCGCCTGGACCAGATCGTGGACATGCTGCTGGATGAACCGGTATGTCTGCTCGTAGGCCGCCTGGATCTGTTCAGGGGAGCCCGCGATCCTGGATGGATCGGCGACGCTCCAGTCCAGGTACACGACCTTCTGCGGCTGCTCCGGGAACGCCTTCTTCGACTCGGGCGCCAGGATCACGATCACCTGGTAGTGGTCGAGGTTGGGCACCTGGTAGATGGCCTTGGGCGGCGAATGGGACAGGTCGAATCCTTTGCCGGCCATGAACGCCGCGGTGGCCGGATCGATGGGATGCGGTTCGAGGCCGGCGGAGCTGAACGTGAAATCGGGCAGGCCCAGCGCCTGGGCGACGGCTTCGGCCATCCGGCTGCGGCAGGAGTTGTGCTGGTCCACGAAGAGCACGCGAAAGACGTCCGAGCCGGGGTGCTTGGCGTACTCGCCCGTGCACATGTACAGCACTTCCATGCAGATGTCGCGGGCCTGGTCCGAGACCCGCTCCAGCCGCCGCACCACCGCGGCCAGCGGATCCAGGATCTCGTAGGTGATCTGCCCGTCGTGGTGGAGCTTGACAAGCTCGGAGAGCTGGCGGGAGCGTAGCGCGTCGACGGTGTCCTCCACCTCGATGGTCCGCCTGGCCTGGTCGGTGTCCCGCCCGGTGAACGCGCGGATGGCGTCGTGCAGCATGGGGATGGCCATGTCGGCCAGCTCCAGGATCCGTCCCTGGATCGACTCCGGCAGCGGCTGGTCGAACTTGAGGGCCTGGCGGGCGATGCTCTCGGCGTAATCGCCGACCCGCTCGAGATCGGCGTTGATCTTGATGGCGCTGTACGCGAACCGCAGGTGCCCGGCCACCGGCTGCTGGCGGAGGATGAACTCCAGAATCAGCCGATCGATTTCCTTCTCCTGCTCGTCGATGTACTGGTCGCGCAGGATGACCGCGTAGGCCATCTGATGGTCCCGCGTCTCGAGCGCCTTGACGGCAACGCGCAGGGCTTGGCCCACGCGCTGCGACATCTCCGTGATCCGCTCCCGGATGCGGTCGATGTCGCGCTGCAGGGATTGCTCCAGGTTGCCGGCCATGGCGTCCTCAAGGGTAAGCGGTCTCGGTCGTTCGTCGGGTAGCATAGAGAATTCCACCGTCCAGGTCAATTGATCTGTCATTTGAAAATATGAGTTTAATGAGAAGTGGTTCTGTTTGTGTTAGTTATCCATTAAGATTTTGTTAAGAAATCGAATGCTCCAGCGGGTGGAAATTATCTGCCGGAGGAACCGGCGGGAAGGTTTCGATTGGTGATCGGGTGATTCGGGGTGACTGTTTACCGGTTGAAGATGACCATGCTGAGGAAAGCCAGGATCAGCCAGGCGGCCACCAGCACCGCACCGAGGGCGACGGTGGCGAACAGGTTCCAGCCCAGCCCGAGCCGCCGGCGCCGCAGAATCACACACACGGTGACGGTGGCGAGCAGGAACACACCGGCGATGCCGTAGAGCATGGCCATCATGGCCGTGCCGGTGGGCGCCGCGCTCCAGTCGTGGGTCACGGCCATGACGGTGACGAGCACGGCGGCCGCCAATGTCAGACAGGCGCCACAGGCTGCCCCCAGCACGCCGAGCACTTCCAGCAGCTTCATGTCCGCAACGCTTCCATCCGGATGATCCGAGCGGCCTCCACCATTCGGAGTTCGCGGTCTCCGGCGCCCGGGCGCCGCCGCTGCGCCGCGAGGCCGATCAGCCCAGGTGACAGGCCGTGAGGCGCGCCAGCCATTCGGCCGGCACGATGACCGGCCGGATCTGCCGGCATCCGGTGACGAACAGGATCTCGTCGTGGGTGAAGGCATCAGGCGGCGCGGCCGCGGCCAGGTACAGCGTTTCTTCCCGCAGGAGGATCGGTAGCAACCGGGCCCGGCGAATCAGGCTGCGGGGGATCAGCTCGCGGTATGCCCGCGGGATGCGCAGCGATTCGGGACGGAGCTCGGCCAGCCGCCCCTCGGCGATCGCCGCCGCGATGGCGCGATCGAAATCGGGATCCACCCGGGCGGCGTTCTCGATCCGGAACAGCGCGAGCTGGCCCGCGGCGCCGCCGGCGGCGATCCGTTCCCCGTCGGGGCTGAACGCGCACGCCTTGACGCCGCCGGTGAAGCCGGTGGCTGCGGCGATGAACCGGAGGGTGTCCGCGTCCGAGAGCCGGAGCACGTCGTCCACCCAGACGCCCGACACCACGGTGAATCCGTCCGGGCTGAAGCCGCACGACTCGCAGCCGTTCTTGTGCACGTCGGCCTGACGGACGAGGCGGCCGGATGCCCGGTCGATGACGCCGATCCGGCCGCTGTCGTCAGACCAGATGACCCTCCGGCCGTCGGGGCTGAATCCGCACGACAGGATGGCGGTGTCGTGGCGCAGCAGTTCGCCGGCGTCGCGAAAGGTGCCCGCCGTCTCCGGGACGTCCCGGCCGGTGGTCCAGAGCCGGATGCGGCCGTCGAGGAAGGCGGCGATGACCGATTCGCCGTCGGGACTGAACGCGCAGTCGAAGGCGTGATTGGGACAGTCCGGCAACGTCTGTCCGCGCAGCGAGGCCCGCTCGGCGCCCGTTGCCAGATCCCAGATCTTGACAGTGGCGTCGTTGTCGGCCGACGCCAGCAGCCGGCCGTCGGGGCTGAACGCGCACGCGTTGACGGCGTCGGCGTGGCCCCGGAAACAGGCCGCCTCGGCGCCGGTCCGGGCGTCCCAGACCCGGACGCACGGTTCGGCCTCGATGGAGCCGGCGGCGACCCACCGCCCGTCAGCGCTGAGGGCGACGCACCTCAGCCAGAGCGGATCGTGGGCCGGGCCCGCGCGCGCCAAGACCCGGAGCGGCCGGCCGGTCCGCCCGTCCCAGACCCTGACGGCCCCGTCCATGTCCGTGGTGACGAGACAGTCGCCGGTCGAATCGAAGACCAGATCGGAGATGGACGACGGGATATCCGCCGGATCACCGCTGCTCCCCGTCTCGATACCCGCAACGTCCCAGAGCGCCACCTTGCCGTCCACGCTGCCGGAGGCGACGCACCGCCCGTCGGGGCTGAAGGCGCAGGCTTCGATGCCGCCGCCGTGCCCCGGGAACGACGCGCACACCGTCCACGTTTCAGTCTCCCAGATTGTCAATCGGCGCAGGCCCCCCGAGGCGAAGCGCGTGCCGTCCGGGCTGAACGCGCCGCTGAAGACGCCGCGCCCGGGATTCAGCCGCTGCTGCACGAGCCGGCCGGTCGCCGGTTCGTGGAGGCGCAGCGTCCCCCGGCTGGTGCCGATGACCAGGTGCCGGCCGGCCGGATCGAATCCGCAGAAAGTCAGGCGGGCACCGTCGCCGGCGATCGCCACCGCCTGGCGTCCTGTGGCCGTATCCCAGACGGCGGCGGTGCCATCCTCGCACCCGGTCGCGAATAAGGCGCCCGACGGATGGAACGCGGCGGCGACGATCCAGCGGTCGTGGGCCCGGAAGATGCGGACCGGCTCATCGGCGCCGGCGGCGCCGGAGCGGGCCGCTGCCAGGTCATGGATCCGCACCGCACCGTCGCGGCCGGCGGACAGGAACAGCCGTCCGTCCGGCGCGACGGCCAGCGCGGTGACGGGCTCCGCGTGGCCGGTCCAGCGGCGGATGACGGCGCCGGTCCGGCTGTCGCGCAGCTCCGGCATGTGGCCGGCCCCGACGGCGAGCAGGCCGTCGCCGGCGGGATGGAAGAGGACGGGAGAAAGATAATTGTCGCCCTGGAATTGCAGGACCTGCTCCGATGAACCGGCCGCCCAGACGATGACGGTGCCGCCGTAATCCGAGGACGCGATCCAGCGGCCGTCCGGGCTGAACGCGCAGTATCGGACCCCGGCCGCATGCCCGCGGTACATCCGGACCAGAGACGAGCGCTCTGCCGGCGTAGTCAGCAGCCGGAGCCACGGCCGGCGGTAGCCCGTCGCCGCGGCGTCCAGGGGCTCCGCCAGTAGCGCCGGGAAGCCGCCCTGCACATGGAGGCGGTTGAAGAGCTGGGGGAACATCCGCTCCGGCACGAACTGAAGGATGGACGATTCCCGATCCACCGCGGCTTCGAGCGCCGCCAGCCCCCGCCGCATTTCTTGGAGTGTGCAATTCATGGCGCGTCTATCCGGCCGGGAAATTTTCCAGGGCGCAGAGCAGGATCTGCCCGTTTGAATCACCCACGACCAGGCGGTGGCCGTCGGGGTTGAAGGCGCACGCGCTGACACCGCCGACATGCCTGCGCAACCGGAACACCTCGGTTCCGGTCTCGGCATGCCAGATTTGCAGCCCGGCGTCCGGCTCGCGGCCGCAGACCAGCAGGGCGGCGTCCGGCGAAAACTCGCCGACGTGGCCGAATCGCCGCCGGCCCCAGGACGATTCCAGCGCGTGCCGCGCGCCATCCCGCCCCAGCCGGTACAGCAGGCCGTGGTGCCGATACCGGATCCGACTACCGGCCTCCCAGAACCGTTCGCTCGCCGCCAGGAAAACCCGGTCGCCGACCGGGCTGGCCAGGCATCGGGAGTCGCCGCCGCACCAGGAACCGGGGGCGCTGTCCAGGCTGTGGATCACCTCGCCGGTTTCCAGGTCCAGGACCGCGCCGGCGTTCCGGTCGCCGAAGGCGACCGCCCGCCGCCCGTCGGCCATCACGTCGAACTTGCAGATCGGGAACGAAGCCGGGATGTCCCGGATCGGGGCGAGCGTGTCGGCGTGCCACAACCGAAGGTGTCCGCCGGCGATCGAGACAAGCACGGCTCCGCCGGCGGCGAAGCGCGTGCAGCCCTGCGGGCCGTTCGCCTGCTCCTGCTTGACGGCGCCGCTCCGGCCATCGAGCAGCAGGCAGGGGGAGCCGAGGATGATCAGACTGCTGCCGGTTGGATCGAAGAGGCACCCTTCCGGTCGCGATCCGGTCAGCTTGGCTAACTCCTGCCCTGAAGCGGAATCCCATAGGTACACCGTCGAGGGCGCGAAACTGTACATGTCGGGACGAAAGCCGGCGGCAATCCGCCTCCCGTCGGGACTAATGGCGCAGCAGGTGATGAAATCACCGTCACCGGCCAACAGCCGCTCAGGGGTCCCTGTTTCCGCATCCCGAACTATGACCCGGCGGTTATCACAGGCCGTCACGAACCGCTTGCCGGACAGGTCATGGGCGATAAAGCGGATGCGGGCACGGCTTGCCGTTTCGGGGGCCGCAACGGTCATGGCGGCTTCTGCCAGATGCCAGACGCGAACCGTGCCGTCGCTGCTGCCGGTGGCTAACCGCCGGCCGTCGGCCGAGAACGCCAGACACAGGATCTCGCCCGTGTGTCCGGCGAAACGCGCCATCGCTTTGCCCGACTCGGCGTTCCACAGGGTGATCGTGCCGTTCCGGTGTCCTCCCGCGACGAGTCGGCCGGTGGGGCTGAATGCGAACAGTCCGGGTTGAGGCACCGGTCGTTTGTGCGGCCATTCGCGTCCGGTCTTGGAATCCGTCAGGATGATGCGGCCCGCCTCCTCTCGATACGTGACGTCCGTCTCGAGACGTACCGTTTCGGCGCCGCTCCGCCAGTCCCAGATGGAGCTGTGAAAACGGGCGTTGGCGGCCAGGCGGAGGCCATCGGGACTGAATGCCGCGGATCGCTGCGGCGGGAATCCGCGGGGTTCATAAGCGAGTTCATAGACGGATTCCGGGATTCGAACCCGCGCTCCGTCTTCCAAGGACCACACCAGGAGAGTGTTTGGATGCGCTGTCCGGTCGAATTTGGCCACCAGCCACCGGCCGTCCGGCGTCACGGCGCATCGATCGAGCCGGGCGCCGCCTTCATCCCCCTGGAGCCGCCGCAGGGGCGCGCCGGTTTCGGGATCCCGCCAGGTGAATGCCAACGGGTCCTCCGCTTCTTGGGTCACCAGGCACCGTCCAGCGGAATCGAGGGCGACGATGGGGGAGGTGAACTGGAGTCGGCGCCGGATGCTGGAGCCGGATTGCATGTCCCAAGAGTACAGATCGCATCCCGCGGCAAACAGGACCTGGCTGCCATCCCGACTGAGCACGAGTTCGTCGAAGAGATATGGCCACGGCGCGGACGCTTCTTCCCGGCCTGAATCCACCCGCCACAGTCTGAATTGTTTGTCGCACCCCGCCGAGACGATCCGGTCGCCGTTTCCAACGAATGCGCAGGCGGTGACGGGTTGGGCGTGGTCGCCGAAGACGGCGACCGTGGCCGGGGCCTCACCCGGCCGGTTCAAGAATCGCAGCCACGGTCGCCGATAGCGGCGGCGGGCCTTCTCCAGCGCGGCCGCGAGGGTCGCGTTGTCGGCCGCTGGATCGCGTAAGGCGTTGTAGAGTTCGGGAAATGTCTGATCGGGATCTTCCCGGATGATGAACGCCGTCTGCTTCAACGCCTGGTGAAGCGCCGCCAGCGCGTCGTGGATATCAGGTATCGAAGGAAAGGCGAGTGGCATCGGCGCTCCCGATCCAACTGGAAGTGTTCGGTTGCATTATACATGGGGTTCTAAACATCGGGAGCTGCGCCCGGTCTGCGAAAGCCGGAATCCACTCGACGATGGGGCCGGCACGGGATTGTTGCCCGGCCGCCTGGACGCGGCAGTATCAACGATATTTTCGCCTTTGCTCACATGGCCGGGACGAGTCTCGTGCCTCGATAACGGGCACGATTACGAGTACGATTTCAACTTAATAAATACGAGAAGCCTCCTCTTCCTTCTTTTGCTCACTCCTCACTCCTCACTCCTAATCTTTACTCCTCCCTGCTCCCGGTTCGCCGATGTACAATGGCGGCAGGAGACGATCCCACGGAGGTGACGGCCATGAGCGAGACCATCCGCTTCCGCCTCAACGGACGCCCCGTCGCGCTCGACGTCGACGGCGGCCGTACGCTGCTCTGGGTCCTACGCACGGACCTGGGGCTCACCGGGACGAAGTACGGCTGCGGCGAGGGTCACTGCGGCGCCTGCACGGTCCTGGTGGACGGCGAGGCGGTGCGGTCATGCCGGGTCGCCGTCCGGGACGTGGCCGAGCAGGATGTGGTCACCATCGAGGGGCTGGCCCGGGGCGCGGCGCTGCACCCGCTGCAGGAGGCCTTCATGGCCCACGACGCGCTCCAGTGCGGCTACTGCACGCCGGGCATGATCCTGACCGCCTATGCATTTTTGAAGAAGAATCCCCGCCCCACCGCCGACGCCATCGCGGCCGCCCTCGAGGACAACCTGTGCCGCTGCGGCGCCCACACCCGGATCGTCGAGGCCGTCCAGGCGGCCGCCGCCAAGATGGCAGGAGGGAACTGACATGGGCGACTCCCGCGATTTCCAGGACTACGAAGAGCTGCACGGACGGGACGACACGAACGCCTCCCCCATCGCGCCGCTCAACCGGCGCGAGTTCCTGAAGGCGAGCGGCGGCATCCTGGTCACGGTGGCGCTGTGGGACGAAGCGCTCTTCGGGCAGGAGGCCCCGGGACGGCCCGCCCGCCCCAGCCTGCCCACCGACTTCAACGCCTTCCTCCGAATCGGCGCCGACGGCCGGGTCGCCTGCTTCACCGGCAAAGTGGAGCTGGGCCAGGGCCCCGTCACCTCGCTGGCGCAGGAGATCGCCGACGAGCTGGACGTGGCGCTCGACACCGTCGACATGGTCATGGGCGACACCGACCTCTGCCCGTGGGACGCCGGCACCTTCGGCTCTCTGACCACGCGCTTCTTCGGCCCGCCGCTCCGGGCCGCCGGCGCCGAGGCCCGGCGGGTGCTCCTGGAGCTGGCCGCGGAGCGCCTGGGCGCTCCGGTGGGGGAGCTGGTGACGGCCGACGGCTTCGTCTGCGTCGCCGCGGAGCCGTCGCGTCGCGTTGCGTACGCCGAGCTGGCCAAGGGGCAGCGGATCGAGCGGCACGTGGCCGGCGTGCCGATCAAGCAGCCGTCGGAGTTCAAGCTCATGGGCAAGCCGTTCACCCGCCGCGACGCGCGCTCAAAAGTAACAGGTCAGGCGATCTACGCCGGCGACGTCCGGCTGGCGGGGATGCTCCACGCCAAGATCCTGCGGCCGCCCGTTCACGGCGCCCGGTTTCTGGAGGCGGACCTGTCGGCGGCCCGCGCCGTCCCGGGGGTCCAGGTGATCCAGGACGGCGATCTCATCGCCGTCCTCCATCCCCTCCCCGACGTGGCCGAAGCGGCCCTGGCCAAAGTGACAACCCGTTTCGACACCCCCGCGGCCGCCGTCGACACCGACAGCATCTTCGACCACCTGCTCAAGGTGGCGCCCGAGGGGCGCCCGGTGGCCGAGGGCGGCGACCTGGTGGCGGGCAGCGCCGCGTCGGCCGCCATCGTCGCGGCGACCTACACCAACGACTACGTGGCCCATGCGCCCATGGAGCCCCACGCCGCGGTGGCCCATGTGGCCGGCGACCGCGTCACGGTCTGGGCGTCCACCCAGACGCCGTTCCCGGCCCGGACAGAGGTGTCCCGCACACTCGGTCTTCCCGAAGCGAACGTGCGGATCCGACCGGTGTTCGTGGGCGGCGGATTCGGAGGCAAGACGCGCAACGGGCAGATCGTCGAAGCGGCTCGCTTGTCCAGGCTCAGCGGCCGGCCGGTCCAGGTGGCCTGGAGCCGGTCGGAGGAGTTCTTCTACGACTCGTTCCGACCCGCGGCGGTGGTGACGGTCCGAGGCGGGGTGACCGGCGAGGGGCGCCTCAGCCTATGGGACTACCGCGTGTATTTCGCCGGCGAGCGCGGGGCGGCCCACTTCTACGACATCCCCCACCACCGCACCCTGGCCCACAACCCAAGTTGGACGGCTCCTTCAGGTGTGCATCCATTCGCCACCGGCGCCTGGCGCGCGCCGGGGAACAACACCAACTCCTACGCCCGCGAGTGCCACATCCAACTGCTGGCCGCCCAGGCCGGTGTCGATCCGGTGGAGTTCCGGCTGCGGAACCTGAAGGACCCGCGGATGATCCGGACGCTCAAAGCCGCAGCCGAAAAATTCGGTTGGCAGCCCGCCAACCCGCCGAGCGGCCGCGGGCTCGGCGTCGCCTGCGGCGTGGACGCCGGCACCTACGTGGCCACCATCGCCGCGGCGGCGGTGGACACGGCCACGGGGCGCATCCGGGTGAAGCGGGTGGTCTGCGCCCAGGACATGGGGCTGCTCATCAACCCCGCCGGGGCGGTCATCCAGATGGAGGGGTGCATCATGATGGGATTGGGATACGCGCTCACCGAAGGGCTGCGCTTCGCCGGCGGCGACGTCCGCGACCGCAATTTCGACACCTACGAGATACCGCGCTTCTCCTGGCTGCCGAAGATCGAGACGGTGATCCTCGACCTGCCCGACGACCCGGCCCAGGGCGGCGGCGAGCCGGCCATCATCGTCATGGGCGCGGTGGTGGCCAACGCCGTCCACGACGTCACGGGGACCATGGTGTACCGGCTGCCCATGACGCCGGCGCGGGTGCTGCAGGCGCTCAAGCGCGATGGTTTTGGCATGCGGTGAATCGGTAAGTCGATGAATCGGTGAATGGGTGAATGGGTGAATCGGTGAATCGGGAGACGAGAGACGGGAGACGAGAGACGGGAGACGGGAGACGGGAGACGAGAGACGAGAGACGAGAGACGGGAGACGAGAGACGAGAGACGTAAGACGTAAGACGGGAAGCATCAGATAAACGGGAAGACTCGAACCGCGAACCCCGAACCGCGAGCCCCGAATTCCGATGTCCGATGTCCGATGTCCGTCGGTCGGGAACGAGCCTCTAGCCTCGAGCCTCTAGCCTCGATGACTATGCGGGGACGGCTTCGCGGCGCGGGGCGGACTCGGCTGAGCGCTGGCTGCGCGCCTTCTTGCGGTCGTTCTCGTCGAGGAGCCGCTTGCGCAGGCGGATGCTCAGCGGGGTGATCTCCACCAGCTCGTCGTCCTCGATGTATTCGAGCGCTTCCTCGAGGGTGAAGGTTGCGGGCGGGGCGAGGAGGATCGCCTTGTCCGCCGTCGAGGCGCGCATGTTGGTCTGCTGCTTGGCCCGGGCGACATTCACCACCAGGTCGTTATCCTTGGCGTGCTCGCCCACGATCATCCCCTCGTAGCACATCTCGCCGGGCCCGACGAAGAGCCGGCCGCGGGGCTGCAGGCCGTTCAACGCGTAAGCGGCCGCCTTGTCGGTGCTCATGGCGATCATGGAGCCGTTGGGGCGGGCGCCCACGTCGCCGCGGTGGGGTCCGTACTCCAGAAACCGGTGATGGAACGTCGCTTCGCCGCGGGTGGCGTTGAGCAGGCGTGTGCGCAGTCCCATCAGGCCCCGGGTGGAGATCTTGAACTCGAGATGGACCCCTTCGGGCCCCTGGAACAGCTCGGTCATCTCGCCGCCGCGGCCGCCGAAGATCTCGATGACCTTGCCGGCGTACTCGGCGGGCACCTCCACCACGGCGTGCTCCACGGGCTCGAGCAGGCGACCCTCCTCTTCGCGGAGGATCACCTGGGGACGGCCCACCTGGAACTCGTACCCCTCGCGGCGCATGGTCTCCATGAGCACCGCCAGGTGCAGGATGCCGCGGCCGGCCACTTCCATGCCGTCGCGGCCGGGCGTCTCGCGGATGACCATGGCGATGTTGGACTGGGCCTCGCGCAGGAGCCGCTCCTTGAGCTGGCGGCCGCCCACGATGGCGCCCTCGCGCCCCACCAGGGGGCTGGTCGATGCGGCGAACACCACCGACAGAGTCGGCGGCTCCACCTGGATCGGGTCGAGGACCACCGGGCGCTCGGGGCAGGTGAACATGTCGCCGATGTCGGCGTCCTCGACGCCCACCACGGCGCAGATGTCGCCGCCCGCGGCGGCGTCCGTCTCGACGCGGCCCATGCCCTCGAAGGTGTAGAGCTGCTTGACCGTGGCCATGGATCGGCGGCCGTCGTTCTTGACCACCAGGATGCGTGCGCCGCTCCGGACCGTGCCCGAAAAAACGCGGCCGATGCCGATGCGGCCCACGAAGGTGGAGTAGTCGATGGTGCACACCTGCAGGGCCACGGGGCCGTCGGCGTCGCACGGCGGGGGCGGCACGTGGTCGACGATGGCGTCGAGCAGCGGCTGCATGTCCATGTTGCCGTCGTCGAACTCGCGCCGGGCGTAGCCGTGCACGGCGCTCGTGTAGACCACGGGGAAGTCGAGCTGACGGTCGTCGGCGCCCAGTTCCAGCATCAGGTCGAACACGGCGTCGAGCACCTCGTGGGGGCGGGCGCCCGGGCGGTCGATCTTGTTGATGACCACGAGGGGCTTGAGCCCGTGCTCCAGGGCTCGCCGGAGCACGAAGCGCGTCTGGGGCATGGGGCCCTCGAACGCGTCGACGATCAGGAGCGCGCCGTCGGCCATCTTGAGCACCCGCTCCACCTCGCCGCCGAAATCGGCGTGGCCGGGGGTGTCGATGACATTGATCTTCACGTCGCGGTGGCGGATGGCGATGTTCTTGGCCAGAATGGTGATGCCGCGTTCGCGCTCCTGGTCGTTGGAGTCAAGCACGCGTTCGGCGACCTGCTGGTTGTCGCGGAACACGTGGGTGGCCTGGAGCAGGCGGTCCACCAGCGTGGTCTTGCCGTGGTCCACGTGGGCGATGATGGCGATGTTGCGGATAGAGGTGTGCATACGGTTGCGTCTTTTCCGGTTCGGTCGAATTGTCCGGGATTGTGTCGTGCGCGTGCGTCCCGAGGCGGCCGGATTGTAGGCTGGGACGGGGTGGATGTCAAGTGCGGAATAGGAGCATAGGTGAATGGGTTGGGCTCGGGGCCCGTTTGCGGTCCGTCCGATCCTGCAGGTGATTGACCGTTGAGAGTTCCGAGTTGAGGGTTGAGGGTTCGTGCTCGTAATTCGTAATCGTACTCGTGATCGTAATCCCAACCCGGCAGAGCCGGATCCATGCGGGCGGCATGGCGGTGGATAGCCCGTCGTTTCTTCCGCACCGTGCGCACCGCGGTCTTGGACAACCGACGGGAGCCCCTCCATCGACCCGCGGGACGCGGGTCGAACTATGGCAGCCCCGGGTGAAACCCGGAGTCAGCAGCGCCTCGTCCGGATCAGGGTCGACCCGTCCGGCGGACGGGCGCTACTCCGCGGCGTACAGAAGGCCGCGCTCGCCGAGCGCGGCCCGCCCCCTCGGTAGGCTTGACCGCTTCGCTGACGCCTCCGGGTCGCGTCGCGGCGAGTACCTGTCGAAATGCAGCCGCTTTCTGCCGAGTTTTACGGCGCCCGTCCGGCGGACGGGCGCTACTCCGCGGCGTACAGTAGGCCGCGCTCGCCGAGCGCGGCCCGTTCCCTCGGCACGCTTGAACGCTTCGCTCACGCCTTCGGGTCGCGTCGCGGCGAGTACCGATCGAAATCCCGCTACTTCCTGCCGAGTTTCATGGCGCCCGTCCGGCGGACGGGCGCTACTGAGCCGAGTTTCACGGCGCCCGTCCGGCGGACGGGCGCTACTGAGCCGAGTTTCACGGCGCCCAACTACTTACCGTCCCGCGGTCTCGGCCAGCCAGTCGCCCATCGTCTGCAGGAAGAGCGGCGACAGCGTCTCCTCGATGGCGGCGTATTCCGACACGGCGCCCGTGCGGCAGGTCTGGAAGAGGTGGTTGAGCCCCGGCAGGAGCCGGGTGATCACCCGGGTGTTCCCGCCGTCGCGCACCGCGGCCTCGATGAGGGCCAGATGCTCCGCCGCCGGCACCTGGAGGTCCTTCTCGCCGCCCACCGCCAGCACGGGGCACTTCACCCGGGCCAGCGTGGGGCGGGGATCGAACGTCAGGAAGAACTGCATCCAGGGGCTGAACAGGGCGTCCAGTTGCCGGCCGATGAACTGCTCCGGATCGGGGAGTTGTTTTTTCTGCACGTCGCTCAGTGAGTTTCGGATCAGCTCGGCGGCCCGCTGCCGCCGGACGGCCGGGTCGCCGTCACCGAGGACGGCGGCCAGCACCTCCTTCTCGGCTTGGGCGACGTGCCGGACCTCCGCTTCGGTCTTCCCCTCGGCGCGGGCGATGAGTTCCACCTGGCGCTCCAGCACCCGCGCGCCGGGGGCGCCGGTGCCCGCCATCAGCACCACAAAGGCCACCGCCGGATTGTCCACCGCCACCATCGGGGCGATGATTCCGCCCTCGCTGTGGCCCGCGAGGCCGATCCGCCGGCCGTCGATGCCGGATTGACCTTTGAGAAAATCGAACGCGGCCTGCGTGTCGCCCGCCAAATCCCGGGTGGTGAAATCGCCGGTGGGCGCGTCCGATTTCCCCGCGCCGCGGTCATCGCAGCGCAGCACGGCGAAGCCCCGCCGGGTGAGATAATCCGCCAGCACGAGGAACGGCCGGTGGCCGGCGACCGTTTCATCGCGGTCCTGGGTGCCCGAGCCGGTGATGAGAATCACGGCCGGGTGGGGGCCTTCGCCGGGGGGCCGGGTCAGGGTGCCGGCGAGAGTCAGACCGGCCGCCTCGTTGCGGAACGTGACGTCCTCGGCCGAGTAGGGAAGCGGCGGCTCCGGCTCCTGGGGCCGCCGGGGCGCCGCCGGGACGGCGTCCCGGGTCAGATTCAGGGCGGCCTGGAGCGGGCCTTGCCGCCACGTCCCCTCGATTCGCTGTCCGTCGGGAGCGAGCACGCCGTCGTACCGGCCCTGGACGACGGGGACGTCCAGGACGATCTGCTTGCCCGTGACGGTCACGGTGCCGATGGGGATCTCGGCGTTCCCCTGGTCCACGCTGAACATTCGGCCGGTGAGTCCGCCCTCCGCCATCTCCAGCCGGATGCGGATCCGCAGGCGAACCATGTCGATGACGCCGCCCCACTCGCCGGCAAAGGGTTTGAGCTCCTCGGGATCGGCCGGCGGCGCAGGCGGTGGCGGCGCGGCGGTTGCGACCGGAGCGGCTGCGCCGCGCTTCAGTTCCAGCGGGAACGAATAGCCGCCCTGGCTCCAGGTACCGCGGATGGACCGGCCGTCCGCGCCCAGGGCGCCGGTGAACCGGGCCCCGGCCATGGGGATGTCCATGACGACCTGCCCGTCGCCACAGGTGACGGAGCCGATGGGGATTCGGGCGTTGCCCTGGTCCACGCTGATGACGGCGCCCGTCCACCCGCCGGCATCCGCCGCCTGCAGCTGGAACACCAGGCGGAGGCGCTGCGGGCCGGCCTGGAGCGTTCCGGCCCACTCGCCGGCGAGGGCGTCGGGTGCTCCCGCCCCCGGGGCGGCGGCGGCGATCCCGATGAGGCAGAGGATCCAGCCGATGATGACCATTGGGCGAGCCATGAAATATGACATGATGACCTCCAGGTTGTTTTCCTAACGGGATGAGTCGGTAGGGGAGTCGTCCGCCGGCGGCCGGGGCCGGGCCTGCTCCTGCCGCCAGAAGACGTACGAGATGACGATGCTGAACACAGAGACGGCGAGCATGGCCGCCAGGAAGATGACGAAGGCGGTCTCCGCCGCGAACAGGACGCTGATCAGACCCGCCATGCCGGCCAGAACGAAGGCGCCGCCGCTCCAGCGGTGGGTGCGCCGCCACACCTCGGCGTCGGAGAGCGTCCACGGCGTGCGGATGCCGATGAACCAGTTGGGCTTGATCCGGCCCATGTAATTGCCGAGCAGGATGAACATTCCCGAGAGCAGCACGATGATGGCAGTCCCTATCGGCAGCCCGATCCCCTTCGCCGCGGCGAGCGTCACCAGGGTGATCAGTCCGAAGAACACGACGAGACCAGCCCGGATCACGCGGAGCGTGGACCGGAAGTGCGGGTAGCTGGACCGCCGGGGGTCGATCAGGGGCAGAATAAGAAGCAGACCGTAAATCCCCAGCATGACCAGGGGCAGGGTCACCGTCAGGGAGGCCTTGCCGCCGAAGCCGTCCGCCTCGCCCCGGATGTTGTAGTGGGTGGGGACGATGTCGGGCAGGGTGGGATGGATCAGGGCGGCGGCGGCGATGATGGCCGCCATGAACACCCAGACCGGCCAATCCTCCCGTGCCACCCAGCGGCCCAGATGATACGATTCGTTCGACGTGTCAGCGCGTTCCATGTTGGCCTCCCGCTTCGGCGTCGTTCATGAATCCCATGAGCCAGCTCATGGCTTCCTGAAAGACGGTGGTGTTGATGGAGTAGACGATATGCTGGCCCCGCCGCTCGTCCGTCACGAGGCCCGCCTGTTTCAGGATCCCCAGGTGGTGCGAGATGCTGGGCTTCGTCATGTCGAAGCGGTCGGCGATCTCGCCGGCCGTCCGGTCGCCGGCGGCGAGCAGCCGCAGGATCTCCCGGCGCGTCGGATCGGACAGGGCTTTGAAGGTCGGACTCAGCACGGCGTCTACTCCACATATTCTGTATTTAAATATTTAGACAACAGTCTAAATATTTCACTAAATTTAATCCTGCTTCAAAAAGTTGTCAATGGATTTTTTTGCTCGGACCATGTTTTTCATCCATCCGGCCGGTGTCCGGAGGTACACTGTCCGGTGGCGGCCGTCCGTGTCAGGCGGAACCGCGTCATTCCCGAACCGGCACGAGAATAAAATGTCATGGCTGACCATTCCCGGACACTAACCCTGCGTATCGACTGGAGTGAGATCGATCTGTTCGGGCACGTGAACAACGTGGCGATCATGAAGTACGTCCAGGCCGCGCGGGTGGATTTTTTGGAGGCCCTGGGGCTGATGCAGCAGAAGACCGAAACGGGGATCGGGCCGATCCTGGCTTCGGTGAGCTGCCAGTTTCTGCGGCCGCTGTTCTATCCCGGACACGTCACCACCGGCGCCCGGGCCGCGGCTGTCGGGACCACCAGCTTCGAGATTCGGTACGAACTCCGTGACGGCAGCGGGAAGCTGGCCGCGCGGGCGACGGACATCATCGTGCTGTTCGACTTCACCAAGAAGACCAAAGTCCCGCTGAATCGCGCCCTGAAAGAGATGATTCTCAATTTGTAGCCTCGCCCGCTGTCCAGGCGGCGGTCCGTCCTGATTTTTCCGCCGGGACGGCCGAACCTTTCGGGCGGTTCGCGGCGTATAACAATAATTCGAACTCAATCCCTTTCATGGAGTGCATATGGAACGCACACGTTGGATGCTGATGGTCAGCCTGCTCATCGCGCTGGGCGCCGCCGCGTTCGGCCAGGACGCGCCGCTCTGGCTGCGCTACCCCGCCATCTCCCCCGACGGGAGCACCATCGCCTTCTCGTACAAGGGGGACATCTGGTCGGTGCCCGCCGCCGGCGGGACGGCCGTGCCCCTGACCCTGGGCGTCTCCTACGAGTACGCCCCGGTGTGGAGCCGCGACGGGAAGCGGATCGCCTTCGCTTCGGACCGGTACGGCAACTTCGACGTGTTCGTGATGCCGGCCGCCGGCGGCGAGGCCCGGCGCCTCACCTTCCACTCGGCCGCCGAAGTGCCCAGCGCCTTCACCGCCGACGACCGGGCGGTGCTGTTCTCGGCCCGACGGCAGCAGGCCCCCGCCGACACCCAGTTCCCCACCCGGGCCATGACCCAGCTCTACAGCGTCCCGGTGGCCGGGGGCCGCGTCGACATGGCGCTGGCGATGCCGGCGCTCGACGCCACCCTGGATTCGGCCGGGCGCCGGCTGATCTACCATGACGTGAAGGGCTACGAGGACAGCTGGCGCAAGCACCACACCTCGGCGGTGACCCGCGACGTCTGGCTCTATGACTTCAAGGCCAAGACGTACACCCAGCTCACCGAGTTCGCCGGCGAGGACCGGAACCCGGTGTTCGCCGCCAACGACAAGGACTTCTTCTACCTCAGCGAGCTGGACGGGACGTTCAACGTGTACCGCGCCCCGGTGGCCGATCCGGCCAAGGCCGTCCAGCTCACCAAATTTTCCCGGAACCCCGTCCGCTTCCTCACCCGCGCCCAGAACGACCTGCTGTGCTTCGGCTACGACGGCGAGATCTACACGCTGAAACCCGGCGGGCAGCCCGCCAAGGTCGCGGTGCGCCTGGCCGTGGACGGCCGGGACACGCTGACGCAGGTGCTGCCGGTGCGCGAAGGGCTGGCGGAGGCGACGCTGTCGCCGAGCGGCAAGGAGTACGCCTGGGTGTTCCGCGGCGAGATCTTCGTCTCCAGCCTGGAGGCGGGGACCACGAAGCGCGTCACCAACACGCCGTGGCAGGAGCGGAGCGTGAACTTCAGCCCCGACGGGCGGTCGCTGGTCTACGCGGCGGAGAAGGACAACAACTGGAACGTCTACCGCGTCTCCATCGTGCGGAAGGAGGAGCCCTACTTCTACCTGTCCACCGTTCTTCAGGAGGAGCCGGTGGTGGCCACGGCGGCCGAGGAGTTCCAGCCCGCCTTCTCCCCCGACGGCAAGGAGGTGGCGTACCTGGAAGACCGGGTCGCCCTCAAGGTGATCAATCTCGAGTCGAAGGCGACCCGGCTGATCCTCCCCGCGGACAAGAACTACTCCTACCGCGACGGCGACCAGTACTACCAGTGGTCGCCGGACGGCAAGTGGTTCCTGGTGGAGTTCGGCTATCCCGAGCGGGTCCAGAACAGCCAGGTGGGCCTGGTTTCGGCCGACGGCAAGGGCGAGCTGCACAACCTCACCATGAGCGGCTACGGCAACGGGGCGCCCAAATGGTCGCTGGACGGCACGATGATGATCTGGGGCACCACCCGGCACGGCGCCCGGCAGCAGGGCGGCGGGAGCGTCAGCGGCGACGTCTACGCGATGTTCTTCACGAAGGCGGCCTTCGACCGGTTCAAGCTCTCCAAGGAGGAGTTCGCCCTGCTCAAGGAGCAGGAGGAGAAGGCCAAGAAGGAGGCGGCGGCCAAGGAGAAGGAGGCGAAGAAGGAAGCCGACGGGAAGGACGCGGCGGAAAAGGCGCCGACCAAGGACCTGACCTTCGACTGGGCGAACCTCGCCGAGCGGAAGGCCCGGCTCACGGTGCACTCGTCGCCGGGCAGCGACTGGATCCTCTCCAAGGACGGCGAGAAGCTCTTCTACCTGACGAGCTTCGAGAAGGGGAACGACCTGTGGGTCCAGGAACTCCGCACGAACGAGACCAAGCTGTTCGCGAAGCTCAACGCGCGGCAGGCCGCCATGGAACTGTCGGGTGACGGCAAGTTCATCTTCCTCCTGGCCGACCGCAAGCCCATGAAGGTGGACGCCGAGAGCGGCAAGGCCGAGCCGCTCAAGATGGGCGACGAGATGATCCTGGACGCCGCCGGGGAGCGCGCGTACATCTTCGACCACGCCTGGCGGCAGCTGCGCGACAAGTTCTACGACCCAGGCCTGCACAACGTGGACTGGGACTACTACTACACCCAGTACAAGAAGTTCCTCCCCTTCATCAACAACAACTATGACTTCGCGGAGATGCTGAGCGAAATGTTGGGCGAGACCAACGCCTCCCACACCGGTTGCGGCTACCGGCCCCAGGTGACCGGCGGCGACGAGACGGCCGAGCTCGGGCTTCTGTTCGCCTTCGACGGCGCCGGCGACGGGGTGAAGATCGCCGAGGTCGTGGCAGGCGGCCCCCTTGACACCGCCGCGTCGCAGATCCGGGCGGGCCACGTGCTGGAGAAGATCGACGGCCAGCCGCTCACCGCGGGGATCGATTACAGCCGGCTCCTGAACCGGAAGGCGGGGAAGACCACCCTGCTGTCGGTGTACGACCCGGCCGCCGGCACCCGGTGGGAGGAGACGGTGAAGCCCGTCGCCGCCGGCGCGATGCAGGAGCTGCTCTACCAGCGCTGGGTGAAGAACCGCCGCGCCGAGGTGGAGCGGCTGTCCGGCGGGAAGATCGGCTATGTGCACGTCCGGGCCATGAACGACTCCAGCATGCGCACCGTGTTCGAGGAGGCGCTGGGCCGCAACGTCGGCACACAGGCCCTGATCGTGGACACCCGCTTCAACGGCGGCGGCAACATCCACGAGCAGCTCTCCGACTTCCTGAGCGGCCGCAAGTACTTCGACATCATCCCCCACGGCCAGTACATCGGCTCGGAGCCGTACGACAAGTGGACCAAGCCCTCCATCGTGGTGATGGGCGAGGGGAACTACTCCGACGCGCACCTCTTCCCGGTCGCGTACAAGCTCAAGGGTGTCGGCAAGACCCTGGGCATGCCCGTGCCGGGGACCGGCACGTTCGTCTGGTGGGAGGCGCAGATCGACCCGACGCTGGTCTTCGGGATCCCCATGGGCGGCTGGCGCACCCCCGACGGCAAGTTCTGCGAGAACAACCAGCTCGAGCCCGACATCCGGGTGCGCAACGAACCGGGTGTCATGTCCGCCGGGCGCGACCAGCAGCTCGAGGCCGCGGTGGCGGAGCTGTTGAAAGTGAATAGTAAACAGTGAGCAGTGAGCAGTAAACAGTTAGGAGTTAGGAGTACGAAGCTCGTCGTGCTCGTAATTCGTAATCGTAATCGAGATTCGTAATCGTGATCGTAATCGAGGCTCGGGGCTCGGGCCTCGTTACCGATCATCGGATATCGGACTTCGGACCTCGGGTCTTGGGGTTCGGGGCTTGGGGTTCGGAGTTCGGGATTGGGGCAAGGGCTCGGTTCTCGCCCCCAACGCTCTGCCCGGCTGCGGTGACGCGGCGCCGGTCTGGGGTTCGCCGACACATCTGCGCTGCCGTAGGCCGCGTCCGCCGGACGCGGCCCACTGAAACCGCACGATCCGTGGGATCGGAGGGTCGGATCGTTCGATCCCGTATTCCGGCCGCGCCAGCGGCCGCGGCGTGTAGCCCGGGCCGCGAGGCCCGGGTGGCGGGAAGATCGAGGGACTGGTGAAGCCGCGCCAGCGGCGGCGGAAACAGGGCAGAGCCAAGAACACGAGACGAAGCTAAGGACACGCCACAAAGCCAATGACCCTTGGGAGAATATGGCTGTCCCCCATTGCCGTTCGGCACAACCCTGAATTGGGACCGACCATGAGGCCCCCAATCGTCCGCTCCTTCCCCATCGCTCCTGCAGAGCTCGGCCGCACGGACCCGCGGCGCACCCGGACCTGTCGGTCCGGGCTACACGCCGCCGCCGCATTCGCGGCGGGATCCTGCAACGAGCCGCGTTCATCGAACGCGGCGTACGGAGAAGCGCCCGCGGCAGTTGGGAGCCGGTGACTGCCTTGAGATAAAAAAAGCCTCAGCACGTGCTGAGGCTGTCTGTATCTGGCGCGCCCGGCAGGGCTCGAACCTGCGACCTTCGGATTCGTAGTCCGGCCAAGGGGAAATCAGTACCAGCACCGTCCAGCATCTGGCAGTAATGAATCATGTCATGATGGCCGTAAAATCGAGCAAACAGTAAATTTTTCGGATGCTGCTGTGAGTGGCTAAGTACTGCCCGCCATCGGGCATTATTATGTCTCAGTGTGACGCCAGTGTGACACGCGGTGGGGCTGAAGATCGGATCCAAAGTTCAGACAACTATTGTCGGTTGATCGACACCGGGCGGAGATTGACGTGAATGTGAAAGTCGCCGGGGGCAGACGAACCGTCCGACGGCTTCGTGCTCCTGCAGTCCTCGATTCAAAATGGAGTGTTGTTTTGCGGAGCTCGGAATCGGAAGCTGTGGTTCGCCTTGCTTGAACCAAGTGATCGGTCTCACCGAATGTCATGTGGTCTACCGTGCAGGACAACTTGCGATCCGCCCTGCAAGACAACATGCGATCCGCCCTGCAAGACAACATGCGATCTACCACGCAAGGTACCCTGTGATCGCGCTTCACGATAGCAGGTGATTCACCTCGCCCGGCCTGGGGCGAACCGCATCACGCGGCATCAGTCGCTCTGCTTGGCGGGATCCTGGAGGATGAATCGCATGTGCCGACGGGCACCCGGTTTCTGCCGATCAACTTCAGCTCGGATCACCTGATTTCTGCCCTAGAACAGGAGATTTTAGCGGCGGCAGAAAGTTGTGTCAAGTATCTTCTGCAAAAAGGTAGGGGGTAACTCCAAGGCTTCTCCTGGCGTTGCCCCTCCCCCGAGGGGGAGGGGCAACGCGGCGCGCCGTCGCCGGCTCATGCCGCCTCGCCGTGGCGGAGCCGCTCCTTCTTGTGCTCCCGCAGCTCCTCCATGT
>Ga0209606_1001234_pt1 | contig 32803 bp, 25 predicted proteins | sample AD_UKC057_MetaG_FD_184412 | JGI IMG/M metagenome (GOLD analysis project Ga0209606, IMG submission 184412) | Active sludge microbial communities of municipal wastewater-treating anaerobic digesters from USA - AD_UKC057_MetaG (SPAdes) (version 2) | ecosystem: Engineered > Bioreactor > Anaerobic >...
TATCTAGTTGCCTACACATGTCCAGACTAACTTATTCCCAAGCCGTCATTATTGTTACAATATTCTATATGGCTAAGTAAGGGGGGCATACCATCGCAAACATATACGAGAACGCCCCAGTGAATACGCCACCACGTCTTGACGGAAGCACCAAGCTCTTTCTAGTCTACTACTTGATTGTATTCCGTTTCCTTGTTCACACCACGGAGTGGCTCTTCGGCGTTGATGTCGACTCCGTTGTAACGATTGGCACTATGTCCAAAGCCATGGCATTCACGGCGCTCGAATGTTTAGCCATTCTCTTTGTTATCACTCCGGCCATTCTCTTCATGTGGAACGCAATTGGCCGGCCGGTTTTTAGAGGCAATGGCCTATCATATTGGCAGTGTCTAGGGCTTGTGATAGCGGTGCAACTTATGTGCATAGGATTAGGGTAGATGGAGACGCCCCAAGCAGAGATTCTCCTCCGCCCTGGCCTTTCGGAGAAGTCACATGAGGTCCGGTAATCTCAAGTGTGTCTTGTTCCCGGTTCTTTATGTCTTCGGAGCCTATGGAGTCTTCCTCTTGCTGTGGCGCTCAAACTCGGGCCCCTTCAAAGAGTACTCTTCAGAGGCTACACTTCCGGATGCGCTCTTGTATGCAACTGGCTATTGCACGGCTCATCTGGTCCTTATCATTCCGATGTTTGTGTACTACTGGAATCGGGCGCTTACCACCCTTCTGGGCTTACCGCGGATACGGTACTGGCAAGCGAGTGCCCTCTTTCTCCTTTCACTGTTCCGCATCTAGGCTCGCTTGCACTGCATACGCTACGCGATGAAGCAAAGACGAGAATTATCAGGATGCGATCAAGGCCGAGCTTGTTGTTGTGGCAAGCATCCTGCTTTTCCCTCAGGGTGATACCCGGTAGCGTGTGTCAAACCGCTCACATTTGCTTTGGGTTGCCCCTTCTGCCGTGTTTGCTCTGGTGTGTCTGGGTGATGGCGCGAAGCCCTTTGCCGTCGGAGTCCCGCGCAGAGGCGGGATCGCTCACCCATGAGCGGCGACGGACGCGCGATAACGGTGAAGGGCGTCCTGCTTTCCTGTTGGTGACTTTCGAGCAATTTGACTTCATGCGGCATCTTTCTCGGTTACCTCATCGAGCTTGGTCATGTCGAGATACCTCCGCGTGCCCCAACGGGTCCCGGCCACGTGACGCAGCCGGGCCGCCACGAGCATGAGCGCCGACTCGCCGTCGGGGAAATTCCCGACGACCCGCGTTCGTCGGCATATCTCGCGCACCAGACCAGTACTAAGGCGCAGGCGGCATGGGGGCATGCGGTATTTGATGGTCTGTCGGCAGGTTTGGCAGTGTCGGCAACTCTGGCACAGGCGGTCCGGGCAGTTCGGGAATGCCGGGAAGTTGGTCGGGCATTTCGGACGAGGGCGTCTGCATCAGCGCTGCCAATTCCGGTTGATTGGGATTTAACTCCAGCGATTTCCGGAACATCTCCCGTGCCTGGTCCATGTCCCGTTTCTCGTTGAGGTAGATGAAGCCCATCTTGCGGTAGATGTCCGGGTTGTCCGGTACTTCCCACGCGACCTCCTGGAGTTTCGCCAACGCCTCATCCACCTGTCCCTCGGCCACCAACGCATCCACCAGGATGTCCGTGGCTTCCTTGTGCAACGGCTTCAACTCAAGTAGATGCTCCAGCAACGGGATCGCCTTCCCCGCCTGGCCCATCTGCAAGGACAACTTGCTGAAGTTCAGCACCGCCAGGTCGTATTCCGGGTCCATCGCCACTGCCCGCTCGTAGTAATCCATGGCCGCTTCGAATGCGCCCCCTTCCGCGGCCGCGCTGCCGACGTTGTTGAGGCTCTCCTTGTTCTCCCCGCCGATGTCCAGCGCAAGGTCGAATTGCCCAAGTCCCGCTTCCTTGTCGCCAGCCGCCAACAGGTCCCGTCCCCGCGCGAAGTGGTAGTCGGACAACACCATCTCCGCCGTGAGTTCGCCACGCGCCTCCTCGGCATCGAGGCTGTGCCACTCGTATTCCGCCCAATAGTCCCGTTCGGGGGCTTCTTCCTCCGGCCGTACCGCCTTGTAGAGTAATCCCGTATTGACCATCCGCGCGCCTGGGATGCCGATGGGGCGTTTCTTCGTGAAATACACCGGCCGGTCCGTGTTGGCGACGATCCAGTCCTCGATCTCCGCTTCCTGCGCCTCGTTGGGCACGGTCGGGAACTTGGTGCGCAATTCCGGCGGCATATCGGCGTACACGGCTGGCTCGGGGTAGCCGTACTTGTTCGCAATGGTCACATCCGGCCGCATACCTTCGACCGCCTGGAAGTACAACGCCGGGAACGTCGCGTGGTCGGCGGTGGGAAAGTAGACGGCGTCGGATTCGAGCGTCTGGAACACGTTGTGCGCGAAATCGTAGGTGTAGTAGTAGTCGCTCTTGTCGTTCCGGTTGTAGAACGTCGCCAGCGGCGACACTATCATCGCCGCGGCAAGTGCAATCCCCGCGGCCCACGATGCGGCGGGGCCGTACGCTCTCTTCTTTTCTTCCTTGCTCTTGCTCTCCGCGCAAGTGCGTACCTGGGATTGGAGCCAGTCCACCCCGACGCCCATCAGGATCGCGGCCATCATGTAAGCGGGAATCCAGAACACGTTGTTGAGCCACAGGGACTGCTTGTCGAGGTCGAAATTGAGCAATACCACGAAGCCCATGCTGATTTGCAGAAGTAGCAGCATGACCAGCCCGAAGATGTATTTATCGCGCTTCCACAGGGGATAGAGCCCCACGAGCGGCAACCATGCCAGCCAGAAGGTGAATTCACGGCTGTAGAGCCGGAAGAACGTTAGCAGCTGACCGGCCAGCCGCGCCGGTGTCCGGGGGGTGTCCTCGAACGTGTACTGCTTTCGGAGGACGTGCTCCCAGAAGTTCTCCCAGGACTGCGGGTTGCCCCAATCCACGGGCGGATCGGCGAGGGACCGAACGGGGAGGTACAGGTGCACAAAGCCCGCCACTCCCAACGCGAGCACCGAGAGGCCGAGGTAGATCTTCCAGCGCTGGAAGGGGGCGCGGTCGACCGCGAGCACGAACGCCGCGAACAGGGGGCCGAGGAAGTGCATGGTGTTGTGGTTGCACAGGCTCAGGCCGTACACGGCGGCAAAGACCACCAGGATAAAGTCGTTACGGCGCTGGTACCACAGGACCAGGAGGAACACGCATGCGGCCACGAAAAAGGCATTCAGCGAGTACACCTCCGTGACGACGCTCTGTTCCCAGAATTCGCCCGAGAACGCCAGCGCGAGCGCCGCGGCCACGCCCGCCAGGCGGTTGCGCGTGAGTTTGATGACCAGCAAGGCCATGAGAAACACGGTGGCGGCCCCGAAGAACGCGGACATGAAATTGACCCGCCAGGCAACCGTCCCGTGGGGGATGTAGGTGAAGAGCTTGCCCAGCAGGCACCAGATCGGGTAGCCGGGCGGATGCGCGATGCCGAGGTGGTACGCCGCGGTGACCAGTTCGCCACTATCCTCACCCGTGATCGTCGGCCCAAGTGTGACGAAATAGACCCCCAGTGCCACCGCAGCCGCGACCAAGGCCGTCGCCATATCCACGAGACCCATGCGCGCCAACGAGGTCGGTTTCGGCGCCTGCGGAGAGAACGCTGGAAGAGGCTCATCCGGATGTTCGCGGATCCATGCCTTGTCCGTCTTGCTCCGGCTTAGCCCCATTGACGAGAGCGCCTTCTGCACCTCCGTTTGCGAGATCCCCAAGGCCCCCGCCAACGCTGCATCGCTGTGTCGGCGGAAGCACTTCCGGATGTAGTTCAGCTTGTCTTTCCCCCTGGACATCTATGGCCTATTATATACAAAGGACGCGCGTTTCGAAATCGTTTTTGTCCAGGGAGTGCGCGCCGCCTCAAAATTGATGGGCCCACGTATTGCATGATGGTTTATCTTCGTCGGATGGGCGAGACGAGTCGGGATGGTGTCGCTAGTTCGGTGGTGGGTTGCGTCGGGGTGTGTTTTTGCGGTGGAGTTTGCGTTGGATGTCGCGGAGTTGTATTTGTAGTTGGTGTTTTCTGCGGGTGAGTGCGCGTATCCGGGAGGCGGTAAGGGGTTGTGCCATGGCCTTCGAAAATTGCGACGTGTTTATAAACTCTCCGTTTCTGTCACTACGCTCGCGTAAAAACTCCAGCTCGAGCAAGGTCTACAGTTCGCGGGATTTGGACCAGGCGCGGATGCCGAGAATGACGATGGCGGAAACAACAAGGCCAGCGCCGAAAGGCCCGAACTCCTCGATGACACGTCCGTTTTCGTGGGCCCAGACGATGAGGGCGATGGTGAGAAGGAGTGCGAGGCCGGTGGCGAGCATGCCGCCAACGCGCAGGCCGTCCTGGTTGCGCCAGAAGGCGATGCGTCCGAGTCCGCCGAAGATGAGCAGGGCGATGACGACGTTCCAGAGCCCCGGATTCTGGTAGTAGGTTCTTTGCAGGAATTCCATGGTACACCTCCAGGGATGGATCGGTTAGGCATCCATCCGCTGTTATTATCGCATACCCTGTTTGTGCTTGTCAATGGCATACTTGCGATGGTACTATTGGGATCCATGGAGGGAGTGTAAGTGGATCTTGGAGAACGGCTTAAGGCCTTGCGCACAGCCAAAGGGTATACGGTGGCAGACCTGTCCGCGTTGACGGGCGTGTCGAAGCCGTACATCTGGCAGATTGAAGACAGTCGGCGGCGGAACCCCTCGGGAGAGAAGCTGGTGCGGCTGGCGTCGGCGCTGGGTACGACGGTGGCGGATTTGATGGGCGCGCCGGCGGGTATTGAGGAGGAGGTGCTGGAGAGTGTGCCGGATTCGCTGCGGGATTTTGTTAGGCGGCGGGGTAAGGTGTTGGGGGTGCGGCGGGAGGATGTGGAGATGCTGAAGCATGTCCACTACCGGGGAAAGCGACCGGACCGGGTTGAAGACTGGGAGCTTATCTTCCTCTTTATCAGGAGAATCTTGGGATAAACAGCGTCTGGCTTGGGTGTTTTGTTCCAAGATTCGCTCTTTGTCCGCAGATGAAACTCGTGGAATAGTCGCTTCTCTACTTCAATCAGCCCGTCTTGTGGGGGTATTCGCGGTACAAGTATCTTCCAATTCTCGCTCCGCCTATCCGAGGCCGTAAAGGGCCAGATCCCTGCATTCGACGAAGTCCTGGGCTGCAATAGCCCGGACGGGCCTGTCAGGGTAGTCTTTGGCGATGGCATCGGCTATTTGCCTGTGGGTAGTCTCGTTGGTGGCTATCATGAGGACGCTCACGTTCGCATTCTTGAGGTTTTTGTCGATGTTGGCGCGCCAGTCGGATTTTCCCGTCTCGATCTCGACCGCCACCCGTACCGTTTCCCTGATAGCCATGAGGTCGGCGTAGCCGTTCACCGGCTCTTCCATTCGCACGTCGTAGCCGTCGTTTCGCAGCCGTTCGGCCACTTTGTGGCGCCAGTACTCGTGTTCGAGCCCGCCCATTCGGGGCCCGGCCGGTACCTCGACTCCCAGGTTCCGCAGTATTTCGATGCCTTTGGTGGTGGGTTCCAGGAGGACGACGCGCCCCGCCCGGGTGGGGATGTCGACGGGCTGGACAATGCCCTTGGATGTGAGGTGTTCCTTCCACGTGCTGCCTTTTCTCCGGCTCACACCTAGGCGGCGGTAGCGTTCCACGACTCCGGATAGGGGGTGTTTGATGATGTCCCGCAGGAACGCGACTTCCTGTGCGGAGAGTTCGCAAGAGGCTTTGTCGCTGGCGTCCGAATCGTTTTCGGAAGCTGCCGTTGAGGGGGTTTCTGACCGTGCCAGGGCATACGGGCTCATCATTTCCGCCAATGCCGCGTCGTTCACGCTGCCTTTGGGAATGTGCTTGTGCGGTATCTGGATGCGGAAGGCGCGGGGCCACCTGCCTTGGAGTTTCACTACGGCTGAGCCTATGGGCAGGATGCCCAGGACCTCCTTTTCCTCGTCCTGGAGGAGCATGGCGGCGGCGACGGCGCTGACGTCCGCCGCGTGTTTCAAGTTCATGGTGATGGTGGTATACGTGTTCCCAAGGGCGGGAAGGCTGATCAGGCTCGGATGCTGATCGCACAACAATATGCCGGTTCCGAGTTCCCGGATCTCCCTGAGGATGGTCTCGGTGATGACTTCTCCGGTGTGTCCGCCGGTCTGTTTGCGGAGGATGTGGTGGGCTTCTTCGATGACGATGGCGTGCTTGAACCGTTCACGGCCGGCCTGGCCGAGACGGTAGTGGTGAATCCACAACAAAAGGGCCTGCGTGACGAGGGTCTTGTCCGCATTGGTCAAACCGTCCAGCTCCAGAATGACGTTCTTTTCCAGCAGGGCTCCGATGTTAGGCTGCGTGCCCGTGTTGACCACGTCTCCCATGTGGCCGAAGCACATGGATTGGACGCCGCGCATGGTGGAGTCCATCCAGAGCGCCTGACGGCCCTTCACCGGATGCTCGCGAAGCCAACGAAGCACATCCTCGAACGTCGGGTAGCGTTTGGGCTGCTTTCCATAAACGCCGTACTCGTGGTACACGGCGTGGATGGCGTTGAGCAGGAGATACATGCACCCCTCCCCGAGGTAGTAGGAGTGGGCGATGATCTCGATCAGCTTCTTCAACCAGACAGCCGGGTCCGTGCCCTCCGGCGGAATGAGCGGGTTAAAGACAAACGGGGCCGTGTCACGTCCGACGGTATATACCAGGATGCCGTCGTTTCTAGCGGCGAGCAGGTCCCGGTAGTTCCGCTTCCAGTCAAAGATCAGGAAGGGCTTTTGATGGGCGAGAAAACTGTCGAGAATGTGAAAGACCGTGTTGGTCTTGCCGGCGCCGCTGCGGCCAAACACAGCAATGTGCTGGATGAGTTCGTCCTCCCGCAGGGCGAAGGGGTGCATCGGTTTGTCCGCGTAGACGAGCGTGCCGATGGCATACTCGCCGGCGGCAACCGACTCTGGCGGTGCGGAGAGGTGTACCTGGGGTGCTTCTACGTCTGAGCCGAGCAGGCGGGCGGCGAGCAGTCCGAGGGCTGTTTCGAGCTCTTGTTTTCCTTTGTAGTCTTCGGCGAGGTAGGCGAGCCAGTACTGGTCGGCCCGGGCGCCGATGAGGGGTTTCAGTTTCCGGCAGAGGTCCTGGATTTCCATGAGGGGCTTGGGGCGGTGTTGAGGAGGTCGGTTTTTCGTTGTTCCTGGCCGAATTCGCGGAGGGCGTCTCGGAGGTCTCCTTTGAGGCGGGTGACGTCGCGCCAGCATTCGACGTGTTCTTTGCGTTTTTCTCCTTCGAGGCCGGCGAGTTCTTGTTCTACCTGGAAGCGGACGCGTTCCATTTGGGGGTTGAGGCCGAGGCGCCAGCGTTGGAGTTCGAAGAGGCGGGTGCGGAGGGTGGTGCTTTGGTAGTCGATGTCGCGGAGGTTGTCATATTTGAGGGTTTCGCGTTCGTAGAGGCTGCTGAGGATGTCTTCGACGCTGCGGGCGGCAAAGGTCCTTTTTGCGGCAAAGAAGGCGTCCACGGGATCCCCAATCGGCGGGGTGGTGGTGATGTCCTGGGTGAGGGCTTCGAGGACCTCATCGCCCGCGGGCGGGACATAGCTGTCGCTGGCGGCGGGGGAAGAAAAGGCAGAATGATGGTAATGATTGTAGGGTATGGATGAATAGAATGATGAGAACAAGAGTGGATTCTGTGGATAGGTGGGGCTTTCGGGGTAGGTTGTGTTGTTGAATCGCATGGTCTTGTCACCGTTTGTAGCTATTTGGGAGTGGTAAATCCCTGGGATATATAAACTTTGCGGTCTTCTGCGGGACCTCTACTGGACACGGTCCCGTCTGGCTCTGCGCCTACCCCCTTGGTTCCAGCGGGGAGAAATGTTCTTCGCGTTCCACTCATCGAACGCGGCTTGCAGCTCTATGACGCGGTCCGGGTTCTGGGCTGCCAGGTCCGTTTCTTCCCCAATATCTTCGGCAAGGTTGTACAGTTGCGGCTCACCCTCCGCAAGTTTAAGCAGTTTCCAGTCGCTCAGGCGCACCGCCCACTGTTCGCCATAGCGCCAGAAGAGGCCTTCATGCGGCATTCCCTTCGCGTCCCCGGCGAGATAGGGAAGAAGGTCGATGCCATCAAAGTGAGCGTCTTGAGGAACCGTGCCGGCCGCGGCAAGCGCCGTTGGGGGGATGTCCAACGAGATCACCGGTCTGTCGTCTGCCTTGCCTGCAGGAATATGTCCCTTCCATTGCACAAGAAACGGCACGCGAATGCCGCCTTCCAAGACCTGTCCCTTGTATCCACGCAATGGGTTGTTACCGGAACTTGTCTTAAGTGTTGGCCCGCCGTTGTCACTGACAAAGAAGACCAGCGTGTTCTCTTCCAGCCCCAGTTCCCTCAACTTCGCAAGCACCAGGCCTACGCCGTCGTCAAGAGCCGAGAGCATCGCTGCAAACACTTGCCTTTTCTCATCCTCGATCGAGCTGAACCGCGACAGGTATTTCTCCACCGCTTCCAGCGGGCCATGAACCGCATTGAACGGGATATAGACAAAGAAAGGTCTATCCCGGTGTCGGTCGATGAACGCGACAGCCTCGCGCGCGAACATGTCCGTCGTGTAGTCCACCTCAGACACCGGTTCGCTGCCGCGCAGAAGGGGATTCCTACCGTCCTGCGAGGCCGTCAGGTAGGGATGCGCGCCCGCCAAAAATCCATAGAACTCATCAAACCCCCGTTTTTGCGGGTGCATCTCTGGCCGGTAGCCGAGGTGCCATTTGCCGAACATGCCGGTTGCGTAACCGAGTGGCTTCAGACGTTCCGCGAGCGTGGCCTCTGAAGCAGGGAGCCCAAATTCGGGACTGGCCTGAGCCTCGTTGCCTGGGTTGAACTCGTGACCGAATCGTTGCTGGTACCGGCCTGTAATGAGGCCGGCCCGCGTGGGGCTACATACCGGACACGAGACGTAACCGTTTGTGAAACGGACCCCGTTGTGCGCGATCGAGTCGATGTTCGGGGTGGGAATGTCCTTGCATCCATGCACGCCCAGCTCGGCGTAACCCAAGTCATCGGCCAGGATGACCACGATATTGGGTTTTCGTAGCAATGCTGCCTCGGAAGCATGTGCTACGGGTTTCACCTCCTGGTCTTGTGCAAGGGCGCGCGGGTTGCCCAGGCCTGCGCCTGCCGTCAATAGCCCCAATGAAGAAAACAGAAAATCGCGTCTTTTCATTTGTGATACCTTTGTGCCGACCCGAATCCTTGTCCGGAGGTCCGAGCCATGCATCTGTCTGCTTGCATGCGTTTGAATTGTTTGTGTAACCCCATTCTTGCACAGGAGGTTCCATCTGTCGAGAGGAATTGCTGGCAGTTTATCTTGACCTTGATTCTCGGACGTTGGGAAGGCATGTGCGGGCGGCCGTTTCCGACCGCCCGCACCCGTGTGGGTGGCCACTTGAGGCGCGCCGACGACATTGTCGCTATGTCCACCAGTTTTGTCCGCGTCAGGCGACGCGGAGGAAGCTGCCGGCGAAGCCGACCTTGCCTTCGATCAGGGCGAGGGCGAGTTGTTCGGCGGTATAGGTATTGTTGTCGTGGGTGGTGTCGAGGATGGCGTTGCCACGGAGATGCTTGAGCGCGTACATCGTGAGCAGGAGGTTGCGGAGCATGGGTTGGTCCTCGAGCAACGGCAAGCGCTCGCATTTGGGCGGAAGCGCGCTAATCCGTACGAAACGGTGCTCGGAAAAGAACGCGTCCATCTCCGCCCTCTGTTCCGCGTACTCCCTGGCGGCCAGTTCAGCGAGCTTGCGCAGCAGCGCGTCCTTGTTGCCGGTCATGCTGACGCCGTATTCGCGCAGGACCTCTTTGAGCGTCTCGCTGTTGCTCTTGCGGTCGTAGAATCCGCCGATAAAGAACGCGCTTACCCGGTTCTCCCCCACTTCCGCCATGGCCACGGGACCCTGGTAGTCGCAGGTGTAGTTGAGCGTCGGAAACGACGACGTTACAACCCGCTGCTCGAGCATCTGCGACAGGCGGTCGAGGCTGGTGCTGAAGCAGAGGCGTCCGTCATCCATCCTCCACTGCCGGGCAAACTCCCGGGCCTTGCAGCGTTTGGCGTCGCTCTTCCCGATTTCGGGTCGGAACCGGCAGGTCTCGCCATCGCAGACCACGTGCCAGACCAGATGCACGTAATCCGACGCGTCGGGAATGGCGGTGAGCGTGACCTTGCGAATGTCCGGCGTCAGGCGCAACCGCCCCCGGCCGTCGGTGATGGCCGCGAGCCAGGAGGTTCTGCGGAAGTTGAGGGATGGAATGGCCTGGGAGATGAGTAGGCTGTCCCGCCCTTCGAAGTCTTCCAGCGACAGGGCCTCGCCCAGGTTGTACTGGTCGATGTCGCCGTAGCCGGACAGCTTTATGGACTTGTCCTTGGCCTTGAGAAACTGGCGCAGCTCCTGGAATCCGGTATAGGCGCGTTCCGCGAGCGTGCGGGCCGTGCGATGGCTCCACATCTCGCGCAGGCGGCGTTTCGCGATATCCAGCAACCGAATGTACGACAGATCGTCCACAAAGTACATGTCCTTCTGGATGTATTCCAGGACCTGCTCGAATCGGCTCTTCCTCACGTAACAGTACCCTCTCTGAGCACTTACGTCCTGGCAGTAGCTAAACGAGTCGAGTTCGGCAACCTTGGCGGATTCGTTGTTGAGCCGCTGAAGGAAGGCATCGGCGAGCGAGGGGTGGACGTCCATGCCCTCCGGGTTCGTGGCCCAGGGGTGGACACCGCCGGTCAGCACGTCGCGGATGGAGACGTCCACCAGTTCCCATGCCAGTCGTTTGAACTGGGGGAACAGCTCGTCCGGCTCCAGCCGTAATCTGAATGTTTGAAGGGTGTTCATGCTGCAACACCTCCTCTCACTTGTGCCGTGTCGCCGTCCAGGAGGCGCTCGAACGTGCGGGTGTCCTCCCGGATGGCTCGTTCGGTTTCCGCCAGGCTTTCCAGGTTGACGCGCCCGGAATCGATCAGGCTGCGTACGTGCTGGTAGGCCACGAGCAGGCCGAGGTCGGACTCCTGCGTGAGCAGCGCTTCGACCTCTTCGATGTATTCCACGGCGTCGCCTTCGAGACGGCCGATGCAGCTGGTGCTCAGATTCTCCCCCCTGACCTTGTTGGAGAGGGATGCGAGCAGTTCCTGCGGAACGGTTCCCGGCCTGCGCGCCTCGACCTGGAGTGCCGTGTAGGCCAGGAGGGTGATGTCCCGGCCTGCCTGATCGGCAGACAGGTCCTCGTTCATGAGGTCGGTCCAGGCTTTGGACAGGGCCATCTCGCCCAGGTCTCGGGTGAGGAGCAGTTCGGCGCGGCGCATCAGGTCGGGCGTGGTGAACAACTCGTAGATGAGGTTCACGCGGGCCAGCTCCGCGCCCTGCTGGAAGTAGCTGGACAGCAGGTCGAAGCAGATCTCCATCTTGTGAACCGCCTCCTCCCGCTTGATCCCTTCGTCGTTCAGGCCGATGGGGATGCTGGATTGCACCACATACCGGGCGGATTCGACGAAGTCCGGCAACACCGCGCCGAAGACTTCGGTCTTGGCCAGTTCGACGGCCCGGTTGGCGAGTAGATTGCGGTGGATGAACCCCAGCCGGCGTCCGTCCAATGCCACTTCGCTTGCGGTTTCGCGGACGAGCAGATCGGCGAACTTGGCCAGGAACTCGGCCAGAGTCGGCATCTGTTCGCGCAGCCGGAGGAAATGCCCGCCGGCCTTTGCCAGCGTCTCCCGGAGCCGCGACCCAACGACTTCAGCATTCCCGTGGCAGACGGTGGCCGCGCACTCGCCGCCGGTCCATTCGCCCAGGCTCGGCGCGTCGTCGCCATTGATATGCGTCGCCACCTTGATGCGGTCCGCCTCGTTCATCTGCAGGACGTCCGGCGGGTAGAGGAAGATGGCGAAGCGGCCGATAAGCGCGTTATCAAGCATGTTGGTCGCAGAGTAGCTCAGCGGATTCATGGCCGCCCATACCCATTTGACCTGGGTCGGGAAGCCCATAATCTTCCTGCTGCGGATGACCTCGAGCCATTTCGACTGCAAGGATTCATTTGCCCGGTTCAGTTCATCGATGAGCACAATCTCCTTGTCCCATATCGTTACGGGACTCGGCACGTACTCGACGACGCCGTACTTGAGCTTCTCCACGTTGGGATAGCCCAGCACGTCTTCAAACATGGCCTTGGACGCGTCATACACCAGAAACCTCCTTCCCAATGCCTGCGCGACCTTGTTGGCCACATGCGTCTTGGCGCACCCGTGATTGCCGATAAGCAACAGCGGGTCACCAGTTAGGAGAGAAGCTAGGACGAGGTTCTCGTCCGGCTCCTTCCAGCCAAAGATGCCAAGTTGTTTCAGAATCATGGTTTTTGACCTCCTTCTTGTTGTGCGTCCCAAACGAAAGTGGAGACGCCTCATCACAAAGGCGTCTCCACTGAAGCACTCTATGCAGCTACGGTTTGAGTTCGGCCTCAAAGACCAGAAACTCAGTCCCACCATCCGCTCTGGCCTGTCTGTCTGCTTTGTCTTTGATGTTCATCTCTTTGAGCCACTTCCTTTCCGCGGCACTTGCGGACTCCTTTTCAAGAAATCCCCTGACTTCGGCGACGATACCTTGGCAGGTTTTGACAGTCACGTGAATCGTCATCAGAATCACCTCCTTACGGGTCTTGCGAATCTGAGCCGTGGCGGCAAGCTTTCTGTTCGTGCCCCAAAAGCGACCGAGCGCCTTTGCTACAAAGCGCGCCTCGTGCGGGCTATCTTGTGGTATATTGGCCATAATCCGCCCGATGTTGGCGGTCTGGAGCAGGCGTTACATTTGGAGCGTCTGACACTCTTGTAGGTGCGCATGGTTCGCGTAATGGGTCACTCTCCCAACATGGCGTGATCCCTGTTATCGCGATGAGTCACAATCCCGGTGCCGAACAAGGCGCTTCACAGGACGGCAATTCCGCTACGCTCCATTGCCGCTGGTGAGCTTGATCGTTATGCACATTAAAAACGGACTGATAGAAAAAGCTGTTGAGGAATTCAGAAACAAAACCCTCAAAGTCTACAAAGCTGACGCTGAACGAATAGTCCGCGACGCGCGCGCCGCAGATAGAGCTGCAAAAGATCATACCGGGCGATGGCTCTGCGAGCTCCTGCAAAACAGTGATGACGCAGCGGCCACGGATGTGCAGGTATTGGTCGAGAACGATACCGTCTACGTGGTAGACAACGGACGCGGCTTGAAACCTGAGGCGGTGAGCGCTATCTGCGGCACCGATTTTTCGGACAAGACTACCGGCACCATAGGCCGCAAAGGAGTGGGATTCAAGTCGGTGTACGAAGTGTCGCGGAATCCACAAGTGCTTACTCCGGACAGAGGGGGCATCGAGTTCAGCCCCGACAGAGCCAAGGCATGGCTTCAGCAGAGCAACCTAGATGACGGCCACGTGCCTTACCAATGGATTCCGTTCTTCATCCCATGGGATGCCGCGCTCCGACAAGACCCACAACTTGGTGCTCTCACGACCTGGAAAACGGTTGTTAGGCTGCCCGGTCTTTCCCCGGAGAAGAAGCAGAAAGTGCAAGCACTACTGGGAGAGTGGCCGCCGCACGCGCTCTTCGCCTTCCGGCACCTTCGGAAAATCACGGCTCCCGGCGTGAAGGTCGTCCTGAGTCCCGGCGACGATGCCTGGTCGCTGAGCGACAGCCGCAGCCAGACCCCGGTTGAATGGCGGGTCGCCAGACACACGGAATTCCCTCTCGCCGACCTGCTAGAACTGCTGGGGGAAGATGAGCGCAAGGCCGTTTCTAAGGACGGGGTCGGCTTCCTAATCGCTGCCCCGCTTGAGACCGATTGTGTTGTGCCGACATCCGCTTACCTTCCCGTTCACGTATTCTATCCGACGGAGCAAGAAGGCCCGGTGCGTTTGCTCCTTCACGCCGAGTTCCTTGTCAAGAGCGACCGGACCGCCCTCATGCCCGTGGACGGCAATCCCTTCAACGCATGGGTTGCCGACAGACTCGCCTACCATGTTTGCAGCTTCGTCAACGACGCATACCGCCCAGAAACCCCGAGCAGTCATGCCGCCTTGCTTGTTCCGTTCGCGGACAGGACTTCTCATCCCGTCGCCGAGAACCTTTGGCGGCGCATCTCCGACGAAGCGAAGAAATACCTGCGAGTTGCCGATGTTGAACGTTGCCAGCGATTGTGTCTTGAAGAGGCCCGATTGATCTCCGACAGCGTAAGCCACCCCTTGGCGCGCACCCTGCTGGAAGCCACGAGTGTTCGAGGACAACTGCTGCACCCTTCATTCGATGACGACTGCGAAGCTCAAGAGGCACTCAGGGAGTTGGGCTGCAAGGAAATCCACGATCAAGATTTGATGGTGGCAATCGCCGAGAATGCCGATTTACTCTCCGCCGACAGGGAATTGGTGTGGCTTTGTTGGAAGTGGCTTGCCGCCTGGGTAAGAGATCTCTACGGAGAGGAGCACAGGAAGCGAATCGAGCGAGTGAAAGCGCTGCCGATAGTTCCTGTTGGCAACCAGCTCCTGAAATCTTCCGACCTCACAGGCCGCATCGTGACGTGGAAGCCCGATGCTGGCGTGCACGACCTGCCGGATTGGCTGCCGCTGACCTTCGTGGAGGACTGGTTCCGCGACCGAATCCAAAATGAAGCCGAGCAAGAATCCCCAGTCATGAAGCTCAGCAAGGAGTTGGGGATCGCCGAGCCGGGGGCGGATGTCATCCAGCGCGCCGTTGGCCGAGCGATTGAACAGTATTGGAGAGACAAGCAGGGCGATTCAGGACGTTTCCTGCGTTTCATCCTTGAGCAGGACTGGCATGAGACGGGTGATGCTTCGCCGTCGCTGAGGCGGTGTCCTGTACCACTTTCACAATCTGTGCGGGGCGAACAGTGGGCGGAGGCCGGTAATGCCTACTTTGGCCGCGAGTGGGAAAATGACTTGCTGGCTAAGCTCTACGACGGCGTCACGGCAGTCGCATGGGTCGCTAGCGATGGCACTCCCACTATAGACGGTGCCAACCGGCGTCGTGTTCTGGAGTGGCTTGGTGTCGCCCACTGCCCCCGCATTCTCGAGGAGCCCCAACGCACTGTGTGGCAGTTACCTGAAGGATGCGACCAATGGAAGCAATACCTTTACACAGCAAAAGACTATTACGGTCGACATGTCGAACGTATCACGGTGTCTCAAATGGACCATCTTGCAGTAGATAACCTCGACGTAGCCCGTGGCGTATTGCTTATTAGTTTAGTCGCTCAGCACTGGGAGGCGTACTACCGCAAACGTGCCGAAGTTGCGGCCGAGGGAAGCCACAGCCGAGAGCGATATTATAGATCGTGGCAAGTGAAGGCGAAGTGGTGGTGGGAAGTCTGTGAGAGACTGCCGTTGTCAAAACGAGGTAAGAGCGATGACCACATTGCCCTCGCGAAACTTTGGCTGCCTGACAAGCGAACAGAGCGGGCCATAGGGGGCCTCTTGCCCGTTGTTGACGTTGATGCGTTCGGGAACGACAAGGATGCCGTCCGCGAATGGCTTATCAATGCAGTCGGCCTCCGCACACGAATAGAACAAGTGACCGTTGAAGAATGGAAGGCATTCCTGTCCAGGCACATACCTGACAAAGCCCCCACCGAACGCCTTGTGTCGGAAGAACGCCTTCGAGACAGAGTAACGGGATGGTACGCTGCCTGCCTGGATACTGCGGCGGAACAGGAAAACGTTTCAGAGAAAGCCTTCGCATCGTGCGCGCTCATATGTCGGAAGGGAGACGTCTGGCAATACGTGGCGGACGAGCTGCGGTATCTGGACGACGACAACGACCTTGGCACGGCATTCGCTGAGGATATCTGGCTCTTCCATATCCCTGCCCGACTAGCTGCCGACGCCGTGAAGTACTTTGGTGTTCTGCCTCTGTCGCAATCGGTCGAGGTTAACGTCGCACCGGAAGAACCGCAGTCGCCGTTGTCAGGCGAATTGAATGTGCGGTTCAGCGAGTCCGTTCCTTATGTGTGGGCTTGGAGGTCATCGCAGAGCAAGCAGGCTGCCGACAGGTTATCGGATCGCCTGAAGGGTATGGAGGTGCTCATCGTGTCCGCACTGAAGGCGAGTCTGTCCCTGGGTAGTGTGCATCACGAGGTCGAACGACGCTGGCACGTGGATGATGATACGATCTACTTGCACAAAGACCATGCAAACGAGGCCGAATTGGCGCAGGCACTGGCGAAAGCACTTGATGTGCGGTCTGAGGCCGATTTCTACGAGAACCTCCTGCGCTGTAATGACGCTTCCCAGCGAAAGCAAAAGCTTCTGAGCAAGGGCATAGCCGACGTCGAGATAAACAGGTGCCTTCGCGAGTATTCAGAACGGCCCGTCGAGGTGGTGCATGATGAAGGCACCAGGAAGCCAACAAAGGGCGAGCAAGACGGTAGCACCCCTCAAACACCTTCGAGTGGCGGCGGTGAAGGAACGCAAATAAGACTAACCCAAGCCTTGCCATCAGATGAGGGCTCGAAGGGGACACCATCAGTACCTCCCGAGAGCGAGAACCAACCCCTGCGCCTGAAAGATCCCATTACGACACCCTATGTTCTTGATAGCCCGCCCAGCGGATCTGCCGGACCTAGTAACAGTGGCGAGGACGGAGGTACGGAGCGGGAAGCGCGTTCCCTGACGGATGCGGAAAAGGCGAAGTTGGAGGAGGCAGGCAGAGTCCTTGCGGTACGCGCACTGGAGAGTATGGGTTTCTCAGTCGAGAAGATGCCACAAAGCAACCCAGGCTTTGATCTTCGGGCGAAAAAGGACGGGGATGAACTCCGCGTTGAGGTAAAGGCTCACAGCGGTCGGGCAACCGTCGTCGATGTAACGCAGCGGGAGTATAAGGAGTATTTGGGCCAGCAAGGATACCGCTGGGAGCTTTGGAACGTCGAGCATCTGGCAGAGAAGGATTCCTATTCAGTCGTCATCACGCGATACGATCAAGTTCCCGACGATGCCCTCGACGCCCGGACATTCCGGGTGGACCTGAAGAAGTGCCAAAAGAAGTCGCAAAGCTAGGCAAATGAGTCAGGAGTAACTTTCACGAAACATGTCTTTCTGGTTTGGAATTCACAGTGAAGGCGCAGAAATAGTCCACAGCAAGTCGCTCCAGCCGACCACTAGAGGCGGCGGCTGAGCGTGGTCGTCGGATAACTAGCGATGGAATAGGATGGGGAAGAGCATCCCTCTGTCGGGAATGGCCTTCCCCATGTAGTGACTGCTGGAATTCACTCGGCGCTTCCAGACCGGGGAGTCTCGGCAGGATAGCCTAGGTCCACTTCTTGGATGCGGCCTTGCGGGTCACGGACTGCAAAGTGGGTGGCCCACGAGTCGGGGTTTCGGTGGATTGCGAGCGCCTTGCGCGCCGCGTCTTCCGGAGAGTCGGCGTCCAAATCGATTGTCCACGTCACTCTGTACTCCATTGCGTTCACCTCATGTCAATCAGCGACGTCTTCCAACTGGACCACATCCCCGAATGGCCTGAACTCGTCGCAGTCGGTTTTGCCGCCGAACAGAATGGTTAGGGTGCAGAGTTTGCGTTTCCTTAGTTCAACTTGGTTCTCCTCGGTCATGCTTGCGTAGCCGTCGGTGAGGATGACGGCCTTATCGAAGCGGTTGGCGAGGAGGTGTTGGGCGATGCAGTTGAAGTCGGTGCCGCAGGTGGTTTCGATATGCCCGGCGAGGAGGGTCTGGAAGGGCACCTCGACGACTTTGTTGGAGAACAGGAAGATGGTCTTCAGTTCTGTTCTCAGGCTTCGCAGCAGGCCGATGATTTCGGGCAGGTGGTGGTTGACGCTGCCGGACACATCGAGGTAGATGGCGAGGCCGCGTGTTTCGGTGGTGACGCGTTGCGCGTGATTTTGGAAATGCAATGGCGGCATCCCGGCCGCGAGCAACACAAAATCGCGTTTCGACGGCTGGAGGGGGATGGGCGAGACGCTGATGCGCGGTTGTGTGAGCGTTCGGCGGAAGCGGTCGACCTTCTGGCGCGTGGTGAACCGGTCGAGCAGGGCGCGTTTGAGGCTCATGTGGGTCTTGAGAACTTCCAGGAGGAAGGCGTAGAGGGCCTCGCCGTAGCCTGCGGTATACACGCCGGGTCGCTCTGCGATGCGTTTGAGATCTTCCGCGATCCGGGATAGGGTTTCTTGGTTCGGGGGACACGTAGTCGGCGGCTTCGCCGCCTTAGAACATGTCCCCGAACCGTCGTGGCCTCCGAGAAGGGTAATCACGGGGACCTGGGAACCGGGCGTGAGCACTTTGAGCGTCTGGATGACCTCGCCGGTGCTGAGGCTGGCGGATGTGGTGCTTTCGTAGAAGCTGCTGTAGAGGCGCGCGTACCGGCTCTGGTACATGTCGCTGCCAGGCCGCAACAGGCCTTCGAGTCCGATGGGCTTGTAGAACCGCTTGAACAGGCCGCCGTTTCCTGAACGCTGGGCGAACACCTGACTGATAGCGGCGTTGATGACCATGTCGGCGCCGAGATTTTCGAGTTGGCCGCCCTGGTAGACGAAGTGGCTGAACATGGGGTGCATGAGCTCATGCGTCACCACAGTGAACAGGTCTGCCGGGCTGGTGACGTACTGCCCGACAAATGCGGGGTTGTAGCGCATGACGCCGTTGGCGTTGATGCTGGCGGTCGCGCAGGTTTCGTCCGCGCTCACAGTCTTGATGAACGCCGCAACAAAACTGTCCCGGCCAAATGCGTTTCGAAGTGTCTCTCTGACTGTTTGCAGTGTGATTTCCATGGTCTCTCTCCTTGAAAGCAGCGACGCCCCACGGGGCATGCTTCGCCTGTGGGGCGTCACATTTGGGGTCGGGTTTAGTGGACTTTGAACACGACGTTTCCGGCGTGTTCGTTGAAGCAGTAGCCGCATTCGAGGCAGGATGCGACCTCTCCTTGCTGGTGCCGACACGGCACGCCGGTGGCGCGGGGGTCGATCGCGATGAACGCGGCGCGCCACGCTTCAGGGGGAAGGGGCATGTCGGGGTCGGTACTGGCGAAGAGCTGCAGGTTGGCTTGCTCTCTGATGTTTTCGAGCGGGGACTTCAACATGCGGACGTTCCAACTGCGAGTATAGGCCCAGAAATGCGTGTTGGGCCGGGCCTCGCAGATTCTTTGCCAGGCGGCGGTGTACTCGCTGGAGTAATAGTCCCCGCCAACGTGGATCCGCACCAGGGGCGCGTCTTCCGGTAGGGATTCCAGCACGTGTTCAACGAAGCGGTCCGGTTGCAGACTCAGGGCCAGATTGCACACATAGGCTCGGCGACAGTTGGGTCGAAGTTTTTCGAAGCGCCAGGCGTAGCAGTGTTTGCGGCACCAGGGGCTCGCGCCCGGGCACGTGACGAAGCTGGGCAAACTGAAGGTCCAGACGCGCCCAACCTTGATGTTGCCCTCGCTGGATATGCAGATTGGAACGGCGAAATCTTCTTCCATGGGTTCTCTCCTTTCCAAAGAGAGAAGGGGCGAGTCCGCCGGTGTTCAGGCAGTTCTCGCCCCTTGATTGGTTTGATGCGTTTGGAAATGCTGTGAGCTATTCGGCAGCGTTGCGGAATTGGCGGACCGTGCCGGTGTACTGGCAAGAATGGCAGCGGCAATAGGACCAGTCGCCCCACTCTTCGCCGGTATCGCCGTGCAATACGACCCCGTCTTTGAACATCAGCAGGCGTTCGCTGACTTCGATGACAAAGCATTCGCTCTGCCTGCACTTGGGACAGCGGAGATCCTCAACGGTGGGCGGAGGGGAAACAACTGTTTGTTCGAGGTCTGCGTCGGCCAGGTCTTGTTCGAAGAAGCCTTGCGCCTTGGCGAGTTCTCCGTCCCAGTCGAGGCCGTGGCGGTGGCAGTGCTGGTGCAGGGCGTTGAGCAACGAGACGACGTAGCCTTCTGGGTCTCGTTCCGTGTCGTAGGTGCCCGGTTCGTATCCGTCTCGTGCCGCCCGAGCGTGGATGGCTTCGCGGGCGATGTCGAGCATCAACGCATGATGGTTTTCGGTCTCTTTCATGGATCAATACTCCTCCGGCAACAGAAAGGTGGTCGCCTGGCGGTTGCCGTTGCCGTCTTCCGCGTCCGTGATCAGCCAGAGCTTGGTTTCGTCCGGCAGGAAATACGCGCTCATGAGCCGCGCGCCGGTTTTCAATGCGATGTCATTGGCCAGTTTATCTTCCTCGCAGACGATGCCCCAGTCGCCGGAGACGTGCCGGTGGAGGAATTCGATGCCGTTGATCTTGTTGCGTTGGAGTGCTTCCAGCGCGCCGGGCGTCGACACGACCTGACCCAGCTCAAATCGAACCTCAGGTTTTGTGCTCATATTCTTCACCTCCATATATGGTTGTGGCGCGTGCAGGCAGGGTTCTCCTGTCACGAGTCCATTGCGTTGGGAATCTGGGGAGCGGGTGGGTTAGGCACTATGCGATGGCGGGCAATTCGGCGGGTATTGGGGCGGGCGTGATGGTCGCGGCGGTGTCCAGGATGAGCTTGACGCAGTTACAGACGCGGTCCAGCACCTGAATGCAGGCGCGCACGGTGTCCATTCCGGCATCCCGGGCATGTTGCTCGATGTAGGTGAACGCTCCGCCAAGATCCGCGTCATACGACATGCCCAGGCATTCGAGGAGTATGGCGCCACCCAGTTCCGCCACGATCTCCTTGTGCCACTTCTCGCCCTTGAGATTGGTGATGCGATGATCGGCCGCGTGAACCAGTTCATGCGCCCACGTCGCCATGTTCTCCACGCCCAGGACAATGGCCTGACCGCCCGTGCTCGCATAGCGGTAGTATCCGAGCGGGTCGTCGCCGCCATGACTGAACGTGCCGACGTTGATGCCCCAGGACTCGGCCACGTCCATCAGTGGAAGCTGCGCGGCCCAGGAATCGTACTTGTCGTCCTTGTCCGGCAAGGGGTCGCCTTTCGTGTCCTCAACTGCAAAGACAGGCACAGAGCGAAAGCCATAGATGACTTGCCGCTCCTTCTCCACATCAAGGTCGTCCTTCTCCGTGATCTTCTTCACGCACGGCGCCAGGATCCAGATGGCACTGCTGCCCTTCCTGACCTTGCGTCCGGCCTGGTTCCACTGCTTGATGCCCCGCGCATCCACGGTTCCGCAGAGCGCCACCAGAAGCTGGTTATGCCAGATCCACCGGCGGCACGGCACATCATCTTCCCGATGGATGAAGATCGGCGCCAACGCCGCCGGCAATTTGTCCGGTTCCTGAAACGCCTTAACGATTCGTTGCCCAACTTCTTCAGCTCGTCCGTACATTCGCATGATACTCGACCTCCTTTCGTTCTTGTTGACCTGCCAAAACGCAAAGAGCCCGACAGGCTACTCATGCACCTGTCGGGCTCGCACTCGGCACTTCAGAAATGGAAGGTGTGTGATTGCGACACACACTTCAAATAGGAGAAATTCTGCGGTTCTGTTGCAGCCAGGTCTCGGGACCCGGCACACGATTCATTCAAGGATTGGCTCGTGAAAGCTGTCGCTATAGAAAACCCCGCCTGGTCTTTTCTCGTCGAGAACACGGCGAGACCGGTGTTCCTGACGTGTACTCCGCTCGAACTGGTTTAACCGTTCGCCATCCGGCACGAAACCGGCAAAGGACAGTCGCGACCCAAGGGAACAAAATGATGTGCGCGTGCGCGGTGTCGCGGTCATCCTCGCATGAGGAGACGCTGCAAACACTCGCCAAAACGCGTCACACAATGGTTACGCAAAGGGGAGAATGAGCGCGCGTATATAAAGGTTCGCATTCTCGCGATAGCAGTGTGAGGGGTGTTGTTCCCGTTCAGTGACAGGAAAAGCTCTTAAGCCCCGAGACCCTCCCCCTCCGAATCATGACCGACAAACCATCCGCGGATCTCGAATCGATCCTGCGCTACACACTGCCCAACGCCTTCAAATCCGCGGAAGAACAACGCATCGCAGACTTCCTCGACCGCCACGGCATCAAGTACATCTACGAACCACCCACCGCCGTCACCCAACACAGCAAAACCCGCCTGTGGTACCCCGACTTTCTTCTGCCCGACTACGGCCTGTACATCGAATACTACGGCCGAACCGGCGACCCGGACTACGACCGCGGCATCCTCGAAAAAACCGCCGCATACGAAGCCAGCGGCCTCGAAGTCATCCCCATCTACCCCCACCACCTCGCTCACGCCTGGCCCGACCACCTCACCAGAGAAATACGCGAAATCACGCAATACCGGGCAAACCACGCCTCAACACGTTTGACATACTGATAGCTACAGAAGGCTGGTCGTCTGGGCACTCGCCCAACGCCCCCTTGATCCCTGTCGTCGTCCCGCGAAGCATATGCAATCATGCTGTGTCCTATGATACAGAACGTTGGTTAATTGGATGCTTTTACCGACGGATTGAAGGAGGTAAAGCCAGAGCATTCATATGTAGAGAATACTCTGGCAATGGCGAAATAGCCCTGAACATCCGGCGCTAGAAAGGAATGGGCCCTTTAAGATGCCGTTTTAGAACAAGCCAGGGACAGAGGCCTTGCCGTGATGCTTCTGGGCTTCCCCAAGCCAAGCAGTGATGTTTCCTCTTCCGGTTTCAGGTGTCTGGCTCGCGGACTTCGATTTCCGGCTCTTCGTCAATCCTATCGTCCGGCACGAAGACCACGCGCATCCCCCAGCCGGCATAGGTGAGCAGTAGGCGCCCAAATTCTCGCAGCGACAACTCACGGTCGTCGATGATGACCGTCACTTCACCGTCGGGACCACCGTCGCTAATCTCGCAGCGCACAACATCCCCCCGGGGCACCCACTGATCGCACTGCTTCGAATATTCGATCTGCGGGCTCCCCTCGGGGACCTCCACGGCAATGTGCTGGTAGGTTGCCGCCAACTCCTGCTGCGTGCGGATGATGTCGTTGTGGACCTTAAGCACGTCTTGGTCCGTCATCGAGGTGAGCTCCGGGCCGATATGGAGATTGACGGATGAAATGCCCTTCTTCCTGTATTCGATCAATGCCACCTCACCCTTCCGGGTAATCCGCACTTCCCTCAACGTCGCGATAGACGGCTTCTTCAGACGCACAGGAACGATTCTCCTCTCCCGGATTGGCGTTGTGGTAGTGCCACCCCTACTTCAACTCCATCCCCTCGGCAACGCCTTTCAGAATCTCGTTGATCTGAGCAATGGTCTCAGCTGACGCCGGTTCTTCCCCGCCCAGTTCGACGTTCACCGTGAACTTGATATCGCACCCCGCGGCGGCCTTCACAATATCGCTGACGACATCCGCCAAATCTTGGATGGCGCTGGCCTTCAACTCTGCTTTCGCCGACACGACACCCGGCCGCAGAGGCGGGGCCGGGGGCGTCGGAGGAACGCCGGAGGGCACTTTCAGCTTCACGACGGACGCACCCGCGAGGTCGCAGGGCCACGGACCGGAATCCACCGTTCGCTCCAGGAAATGGCTCCGCAAAGCCCCGTCAATGGCGTCTTTCACAACCGGCCAAGGCATATTCTGGCCGGATTTTTGGGAAAGTGCTGTGGTGATTGCTATAGCAGTGGTCTCGTCGCCTTTCCAGGCGTCAGGTAGATTGTCGCGAAGGACGTCGACTACCGGAACTGCCGCAGGCGGCGGCAACAGCAGCGCCCCACCACTGATCAAGCCCGTCGGTACCGGTTCCTTCCAGATACTCGCTTGCCCCGCTACGAGCCACACCATGCCGCTTTCCACAGCCTGATTTGCAGCCGTCTCCAACAATGATGCTTCGGCTTTAGGAATCGGCTGGGGCTCATCATACCCGCCCTTGTCCACCCTAATCACAGTCGACCCGTCGAAATACTCGCACAGGCTCTTGAATGCCAATGTCTGTCCCGGTTTCCACAGACCAGGAAGCACGTTGGAGCGAAGCAACTCCGCCGGTAGCTCCGCTAGTTCCGCAGCCTCCGGCAAGACGAGTTCCAACCCCGGATCTTTCATGTCCGCTTCAGACGGCTGTTGCATCCAGAATGTCCGGAATGACCCGTCCGGTCGGCGAAGGCGCAGCACGAAATTGCCCTGGGCCGCACCAAGCGCCAACGTATTGAGAATCTCCTGGTGACGTAGCATTTTGGGCAGATGCGGGAACTGCGCGAACGCGCCTGCCAGGTCCTTCACTCGGCGTTCAGTCTCGCCGCCCTTCCAAAGCGCATAGGGGCCGTCCGGCAAGAGGGCCTCGGCATTGATGGCCGTATCCTCGATTCGCGACCTCCGGTCATTCTTGATCGTTGTGAACAGGGGATCGCTCTCGACGGTGACCTTGAAGGCGTGAATCTCATCCTTCTCGTTCACCGTCACCACGATGCTGTACGCCTGCCGGATGGCGTCGGGGATCTTGTTCTTCGAGTCATCCAGGTGTCCCTGGAGCCTCGCCGTGCGTATAGGATCGATCTCCTGCTCCTTGAGTTGGGATTGCACTTCGACCCAGCCCAGGTAATCTCGTATCTGGTTGCGGGCCGCATCAAGTCCGTCTCGAGACGGTACCGCAAGCACAATGGCATTGCGATTAACGCGCGGCCGGTCCGGGGCTGTGGTCTCGTTGATGAAGCGCTTGGCTTCGGCACTCGGGCTGCCCGACATCGAAGCCGCCGACGGCCCCAATATAGCGTAGTGGAACTCGCCGTCGTCCTTGATGTCGGCCGGACTATTCGGAAGGTTGTGGACACGCGCACCCATGGGCGAGGCGCCAGACGTCAGGCTGCTCGTCTTCTGGATGAACTGCACAAGCTGCTGCTCGACCAGGTCCGTAGCAATGCGGTTCTGAACCGCGTCGCTGTGCATCTGGCGCAGATTGGGTTTCGCCCCCAGGCGCCACGACTTCGGTAGTAACTTCTCCCCATTGGGACCCGTGGCCGCGTCCTCTAGACACGCCTCGTCAAGGAACCATGATATATCCGACCAGCGCCGCAAGCCCTTCTCGAACTCAATCTTGTCGGGCCGCGTCGGAGCAACGAGAACGGTGAGTTCCCGCGTCAGAGCTTTGTGCCCTCCAACCGGCTGGGAGTGAAGAAATGTCGCCACGACCGCCTGCTCGATCTCCCGGTTCTTGAGCGCTGTGCTCTCGTCCTGTACATCACCCGCCTTCTCGAGTTCGCCCTGCACAATCTTGTCCCACTCCTGGCGCTTCCCCTCGTATTCCTCTGTACCGGCCACGGACGTGAGCTCACGCAGGCCTTCAGAAATATCTTTTCCTCCCGGCGCGGTCAGGAATACGTTGGTGCCAACCAAGGGGGAGTTGTCCCATTTGACGGCATCGCGCAAGGCCAGGGCGAAGGTCCGAAGCACGCCACGGGTCCGCTGGAAACGCTCCATCTGAGTCCACTTCGAGTAGAAGACCTCCGTCAAGTCGGGGTGGAATGGATAGCTGTTGAGGAACCGTTCCTCGGCATTACTGGCTTCCTTGCGGGTCTGCTCATCCAAGTCGGTAACACCCTTCAACGCGGCCGTCACGTGCGGCTTGAACTTCTCTCGATCGCGAATCGATTCCGGTGTGAAAAAGCGCCGCCGAAGCACCTCGGCTACGTCCTCCTTCACCACGGGCTGTACGCCTTCCTCCTGGCCCCGCCGGAAGATATTGCGGAACTCCGCCTCAATACGTTTTCCGGATGTATCCCATTTCTTCGGATCGCTGGCCAGCAACGAAGCCACTACCGCGCATTTCTTTACCTTTGTCGCCGCCTGGGTGAGGGCCTGGAAGAAGCTCTGCAGATATCCCTCGAATGACTTGTTCCTGGCGATCTTGTCACGGGCGTACATCAACACCTCATCAAGAAGGACAAGGGTCGCCAATCCATCCTTCTGGGGAGCTTCGAGGAGTTGCTGTACGAGCGGCTCGGCTGGCGCACTGTCACGTTCTTCATCCTTGTCGTCCGGATGCAGCAGTTTGATGCCGGCTGTGCCCATGAGTTGCCAGGCGAGAACGCTCCACGGCTGCTTCAGCCAGCGCATGTTCCCATCCGGGTCGCCGATCTCCATGCCCTTCTCAACGTCGAGTTTATCGAAGGGAAGAACAACCACGCGTGATTTCGGGGGCTTGAGTCCGTCGAGTTCCGCGAGAAACTGGTCGACAGCAGGGAGGTCAGGCAGACTGTCCGGGTCCTGCACCAGATGCAGCAACGTGATGAGCGTGTGCGTCTTGCCGCCGCCGTACGTCAGTTCGAGTTGGCGGATCGCCTTGTCGTTCTTCGCCGCCAGGCGCAGGATGACCTCTTTCGCCAGCATCCGCAGATTGTGCGTCGGATAGGTCAAGGCGAAGAACTCCTCCGGCGCCTGATAAACCTTCGGCGCCTTCCCGACCTTCACGTCGTACAAGTCCGCCGCGAAAAGATTGAGCGACAACTCGCCCGTCTTGACGTCGTCACGCAGTGCGACGACCTCGTGCCATGGTGTCCACGGTTGCTTTGGCATAGTTCCCACCTTCCTTCTTCAGATATAGTGCTTGAACGGCAATGGCGGCAATTCGTCTCCGAGCGGCGCTGCCGTTAGGATTTCTCCAACTTGATCCGCGAAACGAAGCGTCACAGGATAGCCATCTCCATAGATACACGCGTTAAAGTTCACTTTGGTTAGCCCCATGATATCGCACATGACCTGGTTAAGGTCAGCCCTGCCACGGCAGACTTCAATCGTCAGTGGATTTGGGACTTCTCGTCCCGGATAGGTCTGAAGCCGCGGTATGTGGCCGCGTGTCCAGAGGTAGCCCTTGCGGTGGCTCTGATTGAGCGAAATCCCTCTGAGCACGGGTTCCTCTCCGGGCGTGTAGAGCTTCATGCTCCAGTCTTCGCGAATCCGCACACCGACAAGGTTTGTGCCGCGAGGAACTGCTTCGGAAAACCCTTCCCATTCCTCGTCATCGAATCGTTTTCGGCCATGGATGAATAGTTCCTCCGGGGCGCGTCCGTGTTGTTGCTGATAGGCATCCACCGCCAGCTTCATCAACTCGTAGGCCTTCTCCTTGGAAATATGAAACTCGCGGGTGTCTTCGGAATACCAAGGCCCCACGGCCCCTTTGAAGACAAGACCGTCGCCCGAATCGAGAAACATCTGAGCGCCGCAGCACGCATTGCCGCTTTGCATCCCGGTCATGTCTCGTTTGAAGACAATGCCCACATAACACACGCCTTCTCGGACATTTGCCAACTTCCACGGGCGCCCCGATGCCTTGAAGTAAGTCGTGGTTGTGAGATTCCACGCCAACGTTGCCGGGTCCTGAACCTGGCGGAGTGGACGGCCTTCGGACACAAAATCTTCCGGTGTGAGACTGGTTTCGCGGACGACCTGCGCAACGACCCGCGAGTCAAGAAGCCGGGCTTTCAACTGGTTGTGGAAATGAACTTCATACTTGTAGATCTCAGCCGCTTTGCGGTCGGCGTCAAAGAGAGGCATCTGGCGCTGGAATTCGCGAGCCAGCTTTAGGCTCATGGATGAATCACTGGGAAGCCGCTCATCCATAGGCACCGTGGACTTGGGGCGGCCAAGCTTCCATACTTCTTCAGGTATCACCACAAACCAGACGTCAACATGCGCCTCTTCTTCTCTGAGGTATTTGCGAATCGCATCCTCGAAAAGGCCGACTGTCTTATAGATTGCCTGATACCGATCCGCTATGTATAAGCACTCCCGAATTGACTGGTCGTCAATCTCGATCGCACAGACCGGCTTTCCGGGCCAGCGGCAGTCAAAAACCGCCTCGAAGCCGGGGTAGGCAGTGTGATGGGCCTTTTCACGGTCCTTTGCAGGGATATAGCCGCCGATCTTCTCGACCCACCGTTGATAGCGCTCCAGCCCAACTTTGCGTCCAAGGACCCCCACCCGAATCTCGGCTGGCCCGCGACTGTCTGCCAAAGGCCCGAAGAGCATTAGGCCATCCTTGGGATACTGCGTGACTTGGCCATGCCCAAATGCCAAATCGGGCTCGTTGATGTGACTCACTGTCCAGTCATCAGCCATCGCACGGGTCTTCCGTTTGAACTGTTTCCTTGTCGTCTAGTTCCGAAGGGACATCTTCGTCATCTTCTTCGAAGTCGTATGCCGTGTCTTCGTCTTCGGCTATTTCATCAAGTTGGCTGTCTGTCTCGTCCTCAGCAAGAACGGCTTCTCCGGCACCGCTCAGGTAAACCGGGGCATTGAACATCAGAGGTCGAGAGATGATTGTGAATTCCTGCCCATCGCCTACGGGAAGGTTCACGGTGCCATTCTCCTCGGCAATGAAGGCCGCGTACGCCAGAAGGAGGCCGCGCCATCGCTCGTTCCACCAGTTTTTGCAGAATCCCCGGCGGAGCGAATGCATTCGAGTTGGGCTGTTGATCGGGTTAATGCCGTCCTCCGTGAACACCACATGTGGCTTGAAAATCACTCGGGGTTCACGACGGATGGAAGGAACGACCTCCACTGCGTAGTGCCAGTTCACCTTGCGCTGGTTGCTTCGTCCGACAAGCCGTTTCCGTCGCTCAACTCCCCCTAAATCAGTAAATCTCATCCAGTTTTCATCTGCGTATCCGTCAAGCGGATACCATGCCTTTCGACCACTGGAGAGCTCGTACGGACGGAGGCCCTTGTTCGCCATCGCCTTGTCCCATGCAATTCGAATCATGAAGCTGATCATGTTCGCCGCGTCGCCCCACTGAAGTCTTTGGCTCAGGGGGTGAGGCTCATCCGCAAGAATCGCTTTCAGCGCAACGTCGTGGGCCTTCATCGCCTTTTGGAATTGGGAAAGTCCTGAATTCACCTCGTCTTCATTCGCGAACGTCGCGATCATGTCGCCAAAGGGATAGACTGGATAGGCGAAGCCCTCGAAAGTGCCCAACACTTTGTTCTGCTTCACCGGCACTCGGAAGAAATGGAGCGTATCCGGAAGCCCCGTGATTTCTGCCCAGTTGGACAGCAGCGATTGAGTCCCAGCCTCGATGGAATGGGGTCCTGCCGCCATGCGAGCAAACCAGGCACTTGTCTCGGCGACCGCACCTTCTTGGGTATGCGGCACGCCGTCGCGTTCAAGGACCTCCAGCAACTGGCGCAGGCCGTTGGCCCAACCCGGATTGAAGTCGATGATGTTCTTGCGTGCGATATTTCCCCGGACCTCGTTGAAAGGCAGGTCATCCAGCCGAATCGGCACGACAAAGCCCGGGCGTTTCTGGGATCGCTCGACGTTCACAGCAATGTTGACCTCGTCCAGGACGCCGTCTTTCTGTTGGGAGATGCGGCTAAGAACCGCGACAAACTTCGCAGAGCAGTTCCGAATTGCATCTTCGATGTCATTCCAGAAGACCTCTGCCCCGATGAGCTTTGTGAGATCCGACCAGACAAGGTAGCCATGGGACGAAAGCCGTCCGGCCAGCCACAACGTGAACTCGTTGTCTTCCGGGTTCGCGTGGCTGATGAAGATCAGCTTGTGGTTATGTGGTGTCGCACCGGTCACTCTTGGCTGGTCTCCTCAGTTTCTTCCGTTGATGCGTCGCCAGCATCTAATCTCATCTGTTTGTCTTCGTGCTTCAGGCCGCGGCCGGCGACGTGGTTGCTGATGCTTTCGAGGATCGAGCGTTCGCCGTTGCCGGCGTCGGCCAACTCGATGAGGGCCTGGAGCAACTGGTGGAAGAGTTTGTTGTTCCGCAGGCCGCGTTCGTCGAGGTATTCATCGACCTTGACCACGTCGCCCTTCTTCCAGAGGTGCATGAGGCGGTGGACCTGGTCGATGAGGGGCACGGGACGGCCGCCGGGGGCTTCCAAGCCGAGGCTCTTCCGGGTCCGTTTACCCCAAGGCTGCAGCTTGACCGTGCTACCGCTGCCGCTGGAATCGCCTCCATCGTCTTCGTCGGAGGTCTCGTCCTCATCGTCATCACTGGCTGACGACGAAGTCTTCTTGCCGCTTGTCAGGATGTCGAACTGGTCCGCCAAGGCGCGGTCCGAGAGACCACATGAAATCGCGTACATGATGCACGCGCCGACCGGCGCCTCCGCCAGACCGAAATCGTTCCGGTGCAGGAGGTAGTAGGTCGTGATGTCGTCCATCCCTTCGACTGCTTCCGCGCCTTCGCCGTGGGTCAGCACGCGGCCGACAACGAAGTCCACTACCATCCGCCGAACGTGCTGCAGGAACTCCGAGACGGTCATCAGTTCGTTTGTGTGGCTACTGGCCTTCTTCACGGCGGGATGTTTGCTGTAGGCTTCCAAAGCAGGACCCGTCGCCGCCCAAACGAAGTCCGGGCCACGTATCCCCGCATCCCAGAATTCGCGAAGCTGGTCTGTAATCTTCTCCCGCATCTCATCGAGGACGCGGTTGTCCCACCCAGGGCGGGCTGACTCCGGTCGTTTCTTGCAGACAAGCCATACCGAGGAGGAAAGAGCGGCAGAGCTCAATGCTCGAGTCCGGTTGCCCATCTCAGTCTGTATAGGCCAACTTGCATCTACGATAAACCCGGCACGTATGATGGCGGTAACCAGTGCTCCCCACGCGTCAGGGTGTTTGTGGGCAAAGACAATAACAAGTCGGCCTTCCGGCTTCAGGGTCGCATGACTTGCACAAAACACCCGAGCCATTCCGTCTTCGTATGTGGCCCTTGATCTTTCTTTGTCTCCTTCAAATCGACTGCTGTCATCGATTATCTCACCGTCATTCGATTCTGAGTCCCATTTCGGTGCGAGGGGCTCCTTAAGTGAGCCATCAACCTCCTCGGACAGCCCGCGGGTGACCCGCCTCAGCCAAACGTAAAAATAGTCCATCAAGTCCGCGTATGGTATTGCATCGTAGTATGGAGGGTCGGTAATGACCACATCCATTAGAGGATTGTCTTCGCTGCACTTTGTTCCAGACTTCCTGATCACCCTAGGTGTGGGGGCCTTGGCCGTAGCTTCTGACGTGTGTCCGGCAACGCGTACGACCCAATCTAGACAGCCTTCGTAGTTTCCTGAAGAGGAGGACAGGGGATTGAGTTCTGCATAATCCCAAGTAATTGGAAGAGCATATCGAACGAAGACGTGGCTCATCTTTTCGCCCGTGATATGCCACGTACAAAGCGACGAGGAATAGTCCGCAAGTTTGTCAATCACAATGGAAACCTCAGCGGCTATTGCCTCCTGCCATTCCTGTGAGTAGTCAGTCAAAGGCAGTTCGGCCTTGATTTTCCTTGTTGCACGAACGAAGCCTCCCAATGCCACCAGTTGTCTGTTAGTAAAGAGGTCGCACCACTGCGCGAATCCATATCCATCCACTGAAAAGGCCCTACTTGCTCCTCCTCCTCCCTTCGGAACTGGCTCAGTTGGCGTGCCGAACGGAATGTCTTCAAACGTCGCCTTTAGGACTGAATGTGCCTCGCTTTCCTTTGCCAACTCCCCATCTCGAGGGCATCGATACTCTTTGCCTTTCTGCCCCTCGATGATAACCGTTGTCATTTCGCTATCAAGGCGCCCAGCAAGTGCTTCGGCACCGACATCTCCCATGGTCATGATAACGCCGCAGCAAGGGCACCTCACTCCGGCCCGTGACATTGTTCCTCCACCGATCCGCTTGTCGTGCTCCCGACGTTGTGCCGCGTTTCCCCCGACAATAGGGACGCCGCTCTCGACACCAAAGAGGACTCCCATCCCGTCTTCGCGTGGATCCATCGTAAGGAGAACACGCTTATTTGCCTTTTTGGAGAGCCATCGTGTTTTCAGTAGAGGAACCGTAGCGCGGCAATTCTTACATTTGACCGTCCGTGCCCATAGGTAGGCGACTGTGGGTTTGGCCAGCCAACGAGGATTCCGAGGGTTGTGAAGATACTGCTGATCGAAATCGGCGTTCAGGGCGTCGATGTTGAGTGTGCCGTCTTCATTCAGGGGCACAAGACGCGGTTCGCGTGGTTCATACTGGACGGTGCTCTTCTTGTCCAACGGTTCGTAGTCGGCATACGTGGGATATAAGGGCGCCAGTTCCTTCCGTGCCTGCCGGAGTACCCACCATCCCCAGGCCCGCACGTGCCAGGACAGGTCAACGTCGGGCGCGGGGAACATCTCCATCTGAACGGCGTTAAGGTTCCGTTCCATTTGTTTCTTGGTGAGTTTCCCTGTGCTCTTGAAGTACTGCTCCATGAACTCCGGGGATTCGAGGGCGAACTTCGGCAGTGGCCGCACCTGTCCGGCGAGTTTCTGGGGGTATTCGAGCGTACACTTCAGGATGAACCACGCCACGGGGTTGATGTCGATGGCCGTCGCCTCGCACCCCAAGCGCATGGCCTCGAGCGGAATGGCGCCGCCCCCGGCGAAGGGATCCAACACTTTGGGCGCACGCCCGCCGTAGGCCTTCTTGATCTCCTCGCGGAACCAGTCCATGGCGGGGTCCGATTCGCGGCCCCAGTGGAGGATGCCGCCCACCGTCTCCTCGACAACATTCTCCTCGACCTTTCCGCTCGGCATCTTCTTCTTCTTGACGACCTCGACGACCTTGCCGCCGATCTTCTCGCATAGCTCCTGCCGCTTCTTCGGGTCGCCCGGATCCGGCAACAACGTCGCGATCAACGCCGCCCGACACGCCGCCAACGGCCGCCGTGCCGGCCAAATATGCAGCGTCGAGATGTGCCCATGCCGCACACTCTTCTCATGCACCGAATCCAACGACGCCTGCTTCAGCGGAAACGCCTTCTCAATAAGTCTGGGTTTGTCGGTCATAGTCCCTTCTTTCCCTATGTTGCTTTGAGGTAATCCTGCACGACCGCCAAGGAATTGGGTCTCAGAGATGCT
>Ga0209606_1001236_pt1 | contig 32755 bp, 25 predicted proteins | sample AD_UKC057_MetaG_FD_184412 | JGI IMG/M metagenome (GOLD analysis project Ga0209606, IMG submission 184412) | Active sludge microbial communities of municipal wastewater-treating anaerobic digesters from USA - AD_UKC057_MetaG (SPAdes) (version 2) | ecosystem: Engineered > Bioreactor > Anaerobic >...
GGGGGGCAGGAACCGCGAACGGACCTTCCCGAGACCGATGGGAAGGGGCAAGCAGGAGATCGGGCCTTGTAGAGGCCCACAGCGGCCGGCGCGTATCCGGCCCAGAGTCGAAACCATGAAGCAGGAGATCAAGTCATGAGAGTGTTCAAGCCGAGTTACACCATACCGCTTCCCCAGGGGGCGAAGATCCTCAGACGCAAGAACGGCAACGTCGCGAAGTTCACGACCGCCCGCGGGCAGGAGATCATCGCGCCGTTGTCCAAGAGCGGCAAGCGGGTCAGCCTGGAAACGAACTGCTTCCATCTTGAGTTCAGGGACCACAACAACTTCGCCCGGCGGCTGAAAGCCTTCACCGATGAAGGGGCTTCGCAGCGGGTGGCGGCCACGATCGAAGACCTGTTGGCCGCTAAGGGCAGCAGCCAGGGGATCGGCACAGACCTGAGGCGTCGGATTGAGGGCCTGCCGAAGATCATGCGGGTCGAACTGGCGGCTTGGGGACTACTGGACGAACGGGCCTCAGCGGCCTCAAAGCCACTGACTGAGTTGGTGGGGCTTTACCGGCGGTACATGGAGGCCAAGGAACTGGCCGTGCTCCACGTCCGAAAGTCTGTCAGGGACGTGGAGGTTGTTTGCAGCGAGTGCGGCTTCCGGCATCTCAGCGACATCGACCCGGACAAGCTGAATACGTATCTCCAGAGGCGTCGCGACAGGGGAATCAGCTACCGACGATCCAACGCTATTCTCGGGGCGGTCAAGGCGTTCTGCAACTGGTGCGTGGACGATCAGGAACTTCTCATGCGTTCGCCGATCCGGGGCAAGAAGTGTGCTCCACTGGACGAGGACAAGGACCGTAGGCGCATCCGTCGCGCCTTGGAGATCAGCGACTTGCGGCGGCTGTTCGATGTCGCAGAATCCTCTACCGACGTGGTCTTTGGCTTGACCGGACCCGAGAGGGCCTTGCTGTACCGCTTGGCGGCAGAGACGGGCATCCGGCGGGGCGAACTGATGCAGTTGACTGTTGGCGACTTCGACCTTGTCGGCCTCACAATCACCGTGCCGGCCAAGGTGGCCAAGAGCGGCAAAGAGCGGGTCGTCCCCCTGTCGCCCAACATGGCGGCCAAGCTACGCCAGCGGTTCGCCAGCAAGCTTCCAACGGCCAAGGCGTTGAACGTCCCCGACCGCACAGCCGAGATGATCCGGGTGGACCTGGAGACGGCCGGACTTCCCTACAAGGACGACAGGGGGCACTGTTTTGACTTCCACAGCCTACGGCATGAGTGTTCGACGCTGTTGATCGAGTCGGGTGTTGATCCGAAGGTGGCTCAGGCGATTCTTGGACACGCCGACATCCGGCTCACGCTGCAACTGTACGCCAAGACGTTGAACGAGAAGGCCAAGCGACAACAGGCGGCGGCGGGCGTGTCAGACTTGATCGAGATGGCTGGATGACTTCTTGCGTTTCTCTTGCGCCGCGTGAGGACATCCAAGTGCGCACAAGGACAACTGAGGATGCGTGGCATAGTCAAAACCGCGTTTTTGGACTCACAACAGGGGTTTCTGATAGACATCTCGTCTACTGTCGCGACGCCTGGATCCACGAGCAAGCGTACGTCCGACTGCGGGTTGGACTCTTCACGAGTTCGGAAGAAGCCGGCAGGTACGGCGAGACGATCCACAAACGAGAAGGATTCGATTACTTCGTCGCGCGAGCCAACCTCTCTGTCGAATCGTTCGGCACGGCGTTCGATGTCATTACAACAGCGAACGATATCTGGTTCAGATCCGACACGTGCCTGCGCCCTCTGTATCATTTCGACACGGCAGAGGCATCCATGACGTGCTCGGGGATAGCAGTCTCGCCCACGGGCCGATGTATCGCATTCTCCTGTGACAATAAGATCGTCAAGATCGAGTTGCAGGACGATTCGATAACGGTGCTCAAGACAGGGCCGCGAGACAACTCGCTGTTCAACAGCATGCTGGCCTGGTCGCCTGATGGCCGACACATCGCCTATCTCGACGCTATGGGGTGGGAATTGCCCACAAAGCTCTGGATCATGCAGTCCGACGGCAACAATGACCGCCGCCTGGTGGGTGACGACACCGGGCAGACACGGGTCAAATCTCTCCAGTGGCGTCCCTCCGGGCAGGAGGTGTTCTACGTGTGCGGCCCGGCCCACGGGACCGTTTCGGCCGGCGGGAGTTTGTGCGGAGTGGACCTTTGCGGAAGAGGCCGGGTCGTGGTACCCGCGTGTGCGGCCGAACGAACGGAGGTCTGTAGCGAGTTTCGGATCGTCGGCAACGAGATCCACTACCAACTGGCCCATTTTGATGCACAGTGCCAGGTGCGGCAGTACACCGCACACAGAACCGCCATACCCCGATAGGCAGGTCCGCCGTTCGCCTGACGCAATTCCCCGTCTTCGCCTTGATTGCTTGTCCGACACGGAATCGGTATGATGGGGATGAAGGAACTATGTCTCGCCCAAGGACGCCGGTCGGGCTTTCGCTGAACCGGGGATGTCGCTTTGCGTAGGGATCACATCGGTACGGAACGACATCGGCCGGGGTGGAATCGTCTTCCGGTGCCTGAGGTCATTCGGCAGGAGGCCCCGTATGCCATGTTGTGTCAGGCGCGCAACACCGTTGTTCCGCCAACAGGGATACGCGCTGCAACCCAGACTTGAACGAGGAGGCCAGAAATGAAACGACAAAGCATACTTGCGGCAGGAATCATCGCGCTGTGGGCCCTGTCGGTCCAGGGGGCCGTCCCGGCCACTCTGCCGACGATCGAGGTCCAGTTCAATCCGACTTCACCGACGTCGGCCGACACAGTGGCCCTGACGCTTTCGGGAACATGGCCGAACGCGTGTGTCCCGCAGACGTTTCTGGCGCAGGTTGTCCCGGGCGACAGCATCCGGATCGATCTGCTCCTGCCCGGATGGGACTCGAAGGACGGCTGTGAGCCGCCGTTGTGCTTGCAGGTGCTGACGCCCTGGCAACTGAGCGGCGCCATACCGGCTCTCCCGGCCGGCTCGTACGATGTGTTCATCCGCGCCATGGACTGCGAAGAAGCGGGCTCGTACAGACAGGTCACCGCCCTGACGGTGACTCCCGGGGTGGGAGGTCCACTGTCGGACGTCTTCGCGCCGGGCGAACGCATCGTGTTGCTGGAATCCGATCCTCCGGGAGGGTTCGGACTGGCCGCAGGACAGAGCGGAACGGTGATCTGCTGCGACGCCGAAGACTGTTCCGGCAGCATCCTGGTGAGTTGGGACCTCTGGGCCGACGGCAAGCTCGACCTCGTCGAATGTGCCAATGGCACCGAGACCCTCTACCCGCCCAACTCGGCGATCTGGATCAATCCCAATCAGGTTCTCCTCGGACGCCATTTCAACCAGTGCGGCACGATCCGAAAGGTTCTGGAAGGGTGCATCTCCTTCGAGGCCGATGACGGCAAGACGTACAACGTGATTGCCTGGCCGGGACTGTATTCCACACTGGACGCAGGCGGCGCCATTCAATTCGACGACCGCGTCCGTCTGCAAGGTCTGCTCAACACCACCCCGCCCAGACCGGATGAGCTGCGGCTCTGTCTCCAGCAGGATGGAGACATCTTCCATCCGACGCTCACACCCTGTTCGCCGGCGGATGCCGAGCCGGAGCCCAAACCGGAACCGGAACCCGAACCCAAGCCGGAACCTGGACCCGACAGCATCGTGATCAACATTGCCGGCAATCCGCTGGTGCTTCAGCAGGCGCCATCGTCTCCGGGGACGTACGCCGGATGCGCGAACCTCACGATCGAGTTGAACTTCCATGCACAGCTCTCGGTGAAGATCACCCCGGCACCCGGTGTGGGCGGAACCTGGAGGGGTACGCTCGATCCCGATGTCCTCGGTCCAGGCACAGTCACCACGGAACTCTGTATCGAGGTCGTCGACCTGGACATCAGCTCGCTGCCGCCCGGCAAAGACGTGCAGGTGGCCACGGTCACGCTGCTGGCGGCACCCGCGATCTGACCGGCCGCATCGGCAGAAGACAGCGAAGAACTGGGCACAGCAGCGTAAGGTCTGGATCGCAAACCAGATGACAGGACCGGCGCGCGGTGGTATCGTGGAGTCATGTACCCGTTCATCGGACCAGTTCCGGCGTATGCGATCTTCTATGTCGGCGGGATCATCCTTCATTTCGTGATCGCCCGGCGAATCGCACGACGTACCGATCTGAAGCGTCGTGTCGGGCTGGCAGCCGGCGTGTGCTATCTGCTCGCCATGACGCTTGGCGCCAAGGTCCTTTTCGACCTGCGTCACTCGGATTTCAACCTAGCCGCCCTCGTGACTGTCGAGCGCTGGACCCGAGGCGGCCTGTGGGGCGGTCTGCTGGCCTACTTCCCCGTGGCCTTGCCTTGTGTGCTCCTGCTGAGCGAGCGAAAAACAGCAGCCCTGGACCTTGTCGCCGCGTCAGTGCCCATCCCGTTGATCGCGGCCAAGCTGGGCTGCCTGCTGAACGGCTGCTGCTACGGCAGACCCTGTTCTCTGCCCTGGGCGATCACCTTCCCGGAAGGTGCGCGGGGCGCTCCGGCCGGCGTTCCACTTCATCCGACGCAGCTCTACGAAATCGGCGTCATGGCGATCTTGCTGGCCGTCTTCCGGCTGTCTGCCTCGGACCTATGGCGCGGAACGAAGCCGTTGTGGTTTGTGTTGATCTATGGCTTGGGACGAGCGGCGACGGATTTTCTTCGAGGCGACATGGAGTATGACGCGCGGGTCGGATCGTTGACGACGACGCAGCGCATCTGCCTGGGGGCGGCCGCCGGCGCCGCGGCTGTCCTGGCAATCGTGTGGCGCAGCCGGTCTTCCGGAGGCCCCGCTCTCTCGTTGAGGCAGAATGCCGGACAACGCTGAAACCACGAATTACCGAACCGGGTGCAAGACGAATCGATGGCGACGCACGTGTGTCCAATCTGGGTTGGTTACTTTCTGGCCAGTCGGCTCAGGAAGCTGCTGCAGAACCCGACCAGGATCATCGGACCGTTTGTCCGACCGAACATGACAGTCCTGGACTTCGGTTGTGCGATGGGCTTCTTCAGTCTGCCGATGGCCGAAGCGGTCGGCCCCGGCGGCAAGGTTGTCTGCGTCGACCGTCAGCCAGAGATGCTGGACGTGTTGAAGCGACGCGCGGCGCGAGCCGGGTTGCTCGACCGCATCCAGTGTCACGTGTGTCCCGAGGATTCCATCGATCTGAAGGAATATGATGGAGCCCTCGATTTCGCCCTGGCGTTCGCGGTCCTGCACGAGGTCTCCCATCCGGATCGCATCTTGAGCGATCTGGGACGGCTGGTCAGGAGCGACGCCCCTCTGCTGCTGGCGGAGCCGGCCGGACACGTAACGCCGCAGGAGGTCGAGCACACGGTCGCGCTGGCCCGCGAGCACGGCTTCGTCATGACCAGGGCCCTGCTGATCCGCTCGGCCCATGCCGCCCTGCTGACGAGAGCCGCCACGCAAGAGGCGACGATCAGCGAGGAAGACGCCGGCGTACGCTCGGGAACCGCCGCGAAAGCGAGCGACGAACACAACAGAGAGAGTCGAGGCCGAAGATGAATCGCGTTCGGATCTCACATACATCAGCGGTCTCAGCCGTCATCCTCGTATCACTGCTGGTCGGCGCCTGTCCGGCGCCGGCACAGACCGACGGCCTCATTGCGTCGCCCGAGCCGGACTGGCCCCAATGGCGAGGGCCGCGACGCGACGGCGTCAGCGACGAGAAGGGGCTGCTCTCAGAGTGGCCACAGGACGGTCCGAAACGCCTCTGGACCATCGACGGCCTCGGCAAGGGCTGGTCCTCGCCAATCATCGTGCACAACCGACTCTACATCACAGGCGACGTCGGTGAAGACCTGGTGATCTCCGCGTTTGCCCTGGATGGAACGCCGGTATGGCGCACCACGAACGGTGCCTACTGGAAGAACCCGTACCCTGGCGGCCGCGCGTGTTGCGCGTTCTCCGAGGGCCGACTCTACAATATGAACGCACATGGACGCGTCGCATGTCTGGACGCGGCCTCGGGCCAGGAACTATGGGCTGTGGACGTCCTGGAGCGATTTGAGGGCAAGAACATCACGTGGGCGATGAGCGAGTGCCTGCTCGTCGACGGTGGGAACGTGATCGTCACGCCCGGCGGCAAGCAGGCGCTGATGGCGGCCCTGGACAAGCGAACGGGCGAAACGGTGTGGACCACACCGCCGCTGGAGGACGACGTCGTATCGCACAGTTCGCCGATCCTGCTGCGCCACGCCGGTCACAGGCAGATCGTCAATTGCTCCGCCGCTCATGGTTTCGGTGTCGATGCCGACACAGGTGAGCTGCTCTGGACGGTGCCGGTGAGAAACCGCTATGGCACGAACGTTTCAACACCGGTCTATAGTTCGGGTCGGGTCTTCTTCATGACGCCTTACGACTCGCTCGGTCGCCAGTATCGGCTTGCCGCCAACGGAGCCGGCGTGGACGCCACGTTGACTTGGGACACCTTCATCGACGCCGTCACCGGCTGCGCCGTTCTCGTCGATGGCATCCTCTACGCCGCCGGCTACGCGAAACCCAAATGGTGGTTCGGATTCGACTGGGATACGGGACAAACGAAGTACGAGATAAAGGATTTCACCACGGGCGCAGCAATCTACGCCGATGGACGACTCTACATTCTCGACGAGCAGGGCAACGTCGGCCTGATCCGACCGGCGGCCGACCGTCTGGAGATCGTCGGGCGATTCAGCCTGACTTCCGAACGGGTCCGCGACGCATGGGCCCATCCGGTCCTGCTCGACGGCCGGCTCTATCTGCGCTATCACGACATGCTGTCGTGCTACGACGTCCGACAGCCGTGACAAACGCTATTCGATGCCAAGCTCCTTCTGGATCTTCTCCAGCGGAACGCCCTTGGTTTCCGGCATCATCAAGATCACCCAGACCAACTGGAGCACCATCATGCCCGCATAGAAGGCGAAGACGCGGGCGCCGGCTTGGCTGGCGCCGGGGGCATCCGCCTTGCCCACCAGCATGGGGAAGGTCCACGAGATCGCCGCACACATGAACCAGTGGGTGAACGAACCCAACGCCTGTCCTTTGGCACGGACCTGGGTCGGGAAGATTTCGCTGATGAACACCCAGATGACGGCGCCCTGGCCGAAGGCGTGGGACGCGATGAACAGCAGGAAACACCCCAGGACGATGGCGCCGCCCCGCTCGGCGTGAAACGCCCACGCCACAGTGCCCAGGCTGATGATGTAACCGAGCGAGCCGACGAGCATGAGCTTCTTGCGGCCGAAGTGATCGATGATCGCGATCGCCACCATCGTGAAAACCAGGTTCGTCGCGCCGACGATCACGCTCTGAAGGCGGGCGAAGTCCGCACTGGCGCCCGCCAGTTCGAAGATCCGCGTCGAGTAGTAGAGCAGCGCGTTGATCCCCGAGAGCTGATTGAAGGCCGCGATGAGAAAGGCCAGCAGAATCGGCTTGAGATACATCCGGCGGAAGAAGGGCTCGCCGATGCTGTGGTGAGTCAGCTTGATCGATTCCTGGATCTCCTGCATCTCCTGCGCCACGTTCTCGGCGCCGAGCCGCTCCAGGATGTCACGGGCCTCCTCCGCGCGTCCCCGTGTCATCAGCCAGCGGGGGCTGAGCGGATTGCCGATCAGCAGGAAGTAGAAAGCCGCCGCCGGGAAGGCTTCGACGCCAAATATCCATCGCCATTCAACGTCGCCGAGGTTCAGCTTGCCGATAATGTAGTTGGACAGATAGGCCAGCAGGATGCCGAAGACGATGTTGAACTGGAACAGGGCCACCAGACGGCCTCGGCTCCGGGCCGGCGAAATCTCCGCGATGTAGATCGGCCCGACCACCGACGAACCGCCGACCGCCAGCCCGCCGATGAAACGCGAGATCACAAACGACCACCAGTCCCAGGCGAAGGCGCTGCCGACGGCCGAGACGAAATACAGCACGGCCAATAGGGACAGCGTCTTGCGCCGGCCGAAGGCGTCGGACGGCTTGCTGCTCAGCCAGGCCCCGAGGATCGTCCCGATCAGGGCGCTGGCGGTGGTGCACCCGTGCCAGAAGCCCGGCCTGCCCATGAAAGCAAAGCTGCTCATGGTCGCCGCCAGCGATTCGTATGTGCCCGCGAACAACTCCTGGAGCGTCTGCTCGGCGCCCGAGATCACCGCGGTGTCAAAACCGAACAGCAGCCCGCCCAGGGCCGCAACGATCGCGCTTCGCAGCAGCAATGCCTTTTTCATGCGTCCGTCCCCTGACTTTCACACGTGAGATCCGATCGAAAACGCCCGAGAGATTAGCAGATCGTCGTTCGCGCGACCAGCGTCAATCTCCCGGAATGTCCGTGCGGTCCAGGACCGGGCGTTACTGCGCGTCTCATCATTGCCTTTACCAGGTAGAGCAGGAACACAACGAACCGTCGTTTTTGGGAGATCGAACCATGAAACGCACGCTTCTGGTCACGCTGGTATGCACGGCCGTCTTCGCACTGAGCGGTTGCATGTCTTTCGCCTATGAAGAGCACCACAGCCACCGACGACCTCGGATCGTGCACGCGCCCGTTCGAGTCGTCGAAGTCGTCCCGGCTCCACCGCCGAGACCGCATCGACCCGGACGACACCATCACCGGTACTGATCGCAGGTCGGCCAACTCCTGAAGGGAGGATCGCCTCTGTGGGACGGCCGGCTGCGCAAGACGAGGCGGGGAAAATCGTTGGATCGGACAGGGCCGTCCCCAAGAAGCGGCGGCCCCCATCCCGGCGTGGTCAGCTCGCCAGATAGAACAGCAGAGCAGCAAGCACGGAAATGACGCCGATGCAGACGCTCAAGGCCATTGCCAGCGTCCACGCGTAGCGCCGGTTCATCTTCGAAATGACGTATTTCAGATAGCGGTCGCTGGCGGCAAACGTCCGGCTCATCTGGAGGATGCCTTCGGTGTTGCTCACGGTGTTCTCGTTGAGTCGGTCGAGCGTTCCTTTGAACTTGACGAAGCTCTCGGCCAGTTGGACGTCGGTATCGGCCGCGGCCGCCAGTTGATGATTGATCGAGGCCAGCGTGTCGGTCTGCCGAGCGGTCTCCTGCGGAATCCGATCCACTGCCTCGATGAACTGCTGGTCTTTCAGAGACGTGCTGCGCAACTGCTCGAGCAGCCGGGTGGTCAGTTGCTTCTGGTTTTCCACCGCCGACGGCAAGCTCTCCAATGCCTTCGGCAGCTCGCGGACGCGATCCATCAGCTCTTCATGCTGCGCGAGCTGGCAGTGGAGGTGATCGTTGATCTGTTGCAGTTGGTTCACCAGCCGGTTGATGCCTTCGTAGAGCTTCTCCGCCGGGTCGTGGTGATCCAGCGAGGTAACGGCGCTGACCACGACCGGATCGTTCGACGTGTTGGCCGACCGCGGGGCGGAGTAATCGTCGCCGGCATCGAAGCCGCAGGCGAGCAGCCCATCGTCGTTCAACACCGGCTCGCACCGGCCGGCTTCCTCATAACGATGAGACCGCAGCCAACTGCTGGTACCCGTCAGAATCTCTCTCAGCGTCATTCGCAGCGCTCCTTACCCTGGCACCCTTGTTTCTGTCACTGCCCGGATGGCGATCCGCCCAGCGGCGTGGTCTGTCATCGGATAGCTGTTGGATTTCTCTTGAGGGAATATCCGCACCTTGAGCGACCATTATAGCGGACCACGATTCCCAAGCCGTCATCGCCGCTTCTCTCGGACGTTCTCTCGCGCGCCGTCACGCCGATGGCGTCGAACAGGCGTGTCGAAGGCCTTCCTCCGGCTGGAAGAAGTATCACATTTGGGAACCATCATTTTTTAGGACGTACCGGGGGCGGGGATGGCCCTTGTGCATGTCGCCGCAGACGCTACAATACGCCGCAAGTGCACAACTATCGGCCATTGGGAGACATACAACGATGAAGCTGGTGACCTATCGGTGCAACGACAGGACTTCATGCGGGCTTCTGACAGGTCGCGACCTGGTGGACATTCCATCCGCCTGGCCGGGTCCGGACGCCCCGCACAGCGTCATGGAAATCCTCAGGCGAGGCCCATCCTGCCTCCAGACCCTGGCGGAATTGCCCAACCCGGTGCAGTGCCTTCCGCTGGAGTCGGCGACTCTTCTGGCCCCCCTGCCCCAGCCGGGAAAGCTCCTGGCCCTGGCGGGCAACTACGCCGAACACGTCAAGGAGGCCTCCCTGAGCCGGGGGTTCCAGCTCGGGCTGTCCGAGTCGCCGCGTCGGACCACTGTGCCGCGACCGTTCCTGATGCCGGCCAGTGCCATCAGCGGACCGGGCGACACGATTCCATGGCCCGCCTACAGCAAGCAGATCGACTACGAACTCGAACTGGCCGTGGTCATTGGAAGCCGGGTCAAGTGCGCCAGCGCGGACGAGGCCCTCGATGCCGTCGCCGGTTATATGATCGCCAACGACGTGTCGGCCCGGAGCGTGACATTCAGAGAGGGCCGCAGCCAGCGACCCTGGGACGAGTTCTACGACTGGCTCAACGGCAAGTGGGCTGACGGCTTCCTCCCGACGGGCCCATACCTCGTCACGAAGGACGAGATCACAGATGTCCAGAACCTGCGTATGGTGCTGAAGGTCAACGGACAGGTCCGCCAGAACGCCAATACCTCACAGATGATCTACCCGGTGGCTGACGTGGTCTCGTTCCTCAGCCACCTGATGACGCTCGAGCCGGGCGACATCATCTCGACCGGTACCCCGTCCGGCGTGGCCATCGCAACCGGCAACTTCCTCCGGGGCGGCGACGTGATCGAATGCTCTATCGAGGGACTTGGAACCCTCACCAACACGCTTGGTCCTCGCCCCCAGGCATTCTACGAGCCACTGAAGCGGAGCGCCTCGATGTAGGTGTCCAGCATGGCCGAAACCATGGCGCCAACCGAATACCGCTGTCTCACGTACCCCTGCGCGGAAGCCGCCAATCGGCGGGCGCCGTCGTGGTCCTCCAACAGGCGGACGAGTGCCTGTCGCAGACTCGCTTCGCTGTTTCGCTCGTAGAGCAGGGCCGTGTCCTCGTGGACGATCAGGTCGTCTACGCCGCCCTTGCAGGCGACCACCGCGACGCCCAGGCCCATGGCCTCCAGGAGGAACCCGCTGAAGGTCGGCATCGGCTGGAGGTGCACGAAGATATCGCCTGCCGCGAGGACCGATCGCCAAGGATCGAGCACGGGAACGATGGTCACGACGCGGGTCAGGCCGTACTCGGCCAGCTTCGTTCGCAGTCGGCGTTCCGCCCGGCCGGCGCCCATGATGGCGATCATGAACTCGTGACCTTCCGCAAGGAGCACTTTGGCCGCCTTCAGGAGAACTGCGAAATCCGACACACGATCGAGCCGGTGCGCCACGACGATCGTGCTCAGACGCGAGGGGTCCGCGAAACAGACGGGATCGGTCCCGGCAAACGTCCCCGGCTGGATCTGCCGGACCCGGTCGGCAAAGCGGCCATGGGACCGAAGGACACTGGAACCGACCGTCTCAGTCGGGACGATGATCCTCGCACAGCGGGTCGGCGAGATGGAGAGTCGGTGCGATTTGCCGGTCAGGGAATTGACGCCAAGCACATACGGGAGGCTCAGTCTCCGGGCCAGCCGCCGGGCCAGAGCCGCCCGGCTCTCACACAGGCCGTGCAGAACCGTCGGCTTGAATCTCTCCAACTGAAGGGCGAGCGATTCCAGGCCCACGCGCTCCATGAACGGCAGGTTGAGCGCCGGATAGGTGAAGACGTCGACCGGCGCCGGCACGACAGATTCCGCATTGCATCCCGGCGGACAGATCAAAGCGGCAGGAATGGACTCATCCGCCAGTCCGACCTGCAGACGCCATAGAAAAGGCGCATGCTCGGCGACGTCCCGTGGGGATGCCAGGAGGACTGGACGCAATGCCTTCCTCATCGCCGCCGTGTCCGAATGCCCGGTTTCCATCATAACCACCTGTCAAACGATGTCCGGCTCTTCTCACCGCGACCGGCATGGAGGCTATGTCGGTCGAGGCCGGAAGCGACGAGCATTCTATCTCAAATCCGGACGAGGTGTTACGGAAAAAGGGGTCCTCCACCCGGCCCCCGGCGGCCAACAAAGAAAGTCGGAGCCTGCATCACGAGGACGCAGGCTCCGACCGTTGCCTTGCACACATCGGCGTCTCCCTGTGGCACAGAAGCCACCGGGGGACGCCACCAGAACTCAGAACAGACGACGCTACTGGGCCGCGGGTCTGCCGAAGCCGATATCGTCGATGTAGACGATGCCGGAGCCGCCGGCCGCCGGGCTGGTCCGGTTGCCGACGCCGATGGTCATCGCCTCGATCCGGCCCAGGTTCACACCGGCCAGATCGCTGTACGGGATCGCCCATTCGTTCCAGCCGGCCAGGAACACGGCGCCGTTGCCGGCCGGATGGGTCACGGTAGCGCTCTTGCCCGTTGCATCTTCCAGCGTCACGTAGAGCTGGGCGGCTCCGTTGCCTTCGGGGTGATCGCCGCCGATGGTTTCCACGGCCCAGGCGCCGTTGACGTTGCCCGTGGTCGCCACGCCGGAGAACTCCGCGCTGGCCAGGACGCCGGCGCTGTGGCTGGTGATCGCCAGACCGACGTAGACGTTCGCGCCCATCGCGATCGTCTGCGGATTCCACGCCATCGCCGTCCAGTTCTCTCCGTCGGTCGAGTAGTAGCCGTTGAACGCGTTGCCCACGCGCTCGATCTTCACCCAGTACGGAGCAACCAGAGCGGTCTGCTCCGTGGTGACCACGCCGCTGTCGCTGACCGCCGCAACATCAGCGGTAAGACGCGCCTGATAGCGGCACCCGTAATCCGGCGTTGCATACACTGCTGCGAACGGCGAACCGGCCTCCAGCGTCTCGCGGATCATTACGCCAGCCTTCGTCCAGTCGACCGCACGCGATACGCTCTCGACGAGCGCCACAATCGAGCCGTCGCCGCTCAATGGCTTACAGGCAAAACGGAACTCGTCGGTGGTGTTCCAGATGTCTGTGCCGGCCGCACCCATCACAATCTTGCCGCCGGCCAGCTCCATGAACGGCCCGGGGACACCCTGGAAGTAGAGCACCAGCGTGTTGGCGCCGTTGCCGCTCCAGTCCTGAGCGGCGTCGAAGACTCGCGTGGTCTCGGAGTAGAACGGCGACCCGCTGTTGTCATACTGGAGAGGCATCGACTGCTTGCCACCGTGGACGATCGTCCGCTCGGCGAACGGCGCGTTGATGTAGCCTACCGTTGCGCCGGTCTGATTGACCCAGCCATCCACCCAGGTGTCGAAGATGGCCTCGCCGGCCTCGATGTCGTCGGTGTAGTCCTCGAAGCCGTCGACCAATGCGTACTCCTGCGTCGAGAAGCTCCACAGCTCGCCGGCCCACAACTCGGCCCCGGCCTCATCGATTCGCCAGTAATATGTGGTCCCGAAATCGAGCGCGCCCGGCGAGAAGCTGGCCGCCGTCACGCTGTCGGCCAGAGTCAGATTCTCCGCGTCCGTACCGAAGTAGACCTCATGCGTGGTGGCCTCGCGGCCGGCACGCCAGCTCAGGACGGTGTCCGGATCGACGTCCGTGGCGCCGTCGGCCGGCTGCGGCTCGCGCGCCTGCGCCGGCGTGTAGGTGAACCGGACTTCGCTCAGACCATACTGGCCCATCACGCCGTGTCCGCTGTTGATCGTGAACCGCACGAACTTCGCCGCGACTCCTGCAAGATCGACGACCGTATTGGCAACGTAATTGTCCGTGGCGGTCGCCTTGGCAAACTCGGTGTCCGTCAAAACTGTCCATTCGGCACCGTCGATCGAGTACTCGATGGTAACGTCTTTGAGCCCGAAGCCCAGCACCGGCTCGAACATCACGTTGTAGTTCCAGACCTTCAACTCGTAGAGCTTGAACACCTTCTCGAACTCGAACTGAATCCAAACCGGTGTTTCCTCGCCCGGGGCGGCCATCCACATGTCAGTCGCCTCGGTGGAATGCTGATCGGCATCGTTAAGACCGGAACCGTTGACCGTGTTCTCTGGCCCGCTCGTCTCTTCAGAGACACCGTTCGTGGTCACTGCGATGTTCTCAATCGGATAGGCGACCGGCTCGGTCGTGAAGCTCCAGATCTTGCCGACGTACTGGGTCACGCCGTCACCCGCGAAGCCGTCCACGCGCCAGTAGTAGGTCTGGCTGAAATCCAGGAGGTCGGCGGCATCGTACGTGTCGCCGGCCTGCCCCTGGCTGACCAGGACCCCCATCGAGTTGGCCCTGCTGGCGGCGGTAACGTCATCCAGCGAAGTCCCGAAGTACACGTCGTGGGTGGCCACGCCTTCGCCCGGCATCCAGCCGAGGACCACGTCGCGAGGCACATCAGTCGCGCCGTCTTCCGGTGTCGGACTCGCGGCCCGTCCGGGCTCGATGTCTTCACCCATCATATAGAGGATCGCATTGGCGAACACGGCCTTGCCCGTCTCGGTGAGATTGAACTTGCCCTGGGGTGTAGCACCCGATTCCTGCGTCCCCATGCAGAAGAGCATGCGATTGCCGGCGGGCGTGCCGGCGCCGCTGTAGAAGGCCTGGCCGGCCGGCCACTCCACGATGCATGCGCTGGTGCCGGTCGAGACGATCACCGTCCCGCTACCGAGGGTCAGCATGCCCAACATGGACGTCTGGCCCGTACCGGTCGTGCCGTCGACCAACTGGACCGTGTTGCCGGCGCCGAGGTCCACACCGGTGAAGATGGGGTGCTCGGGCAGCAGGACGTCCATCGTCGGACCGACGAGGTTGTTGATGGTGGTGGTATTGGCCCACAGCCATCGGCTGTTTCGAGCAAGGTAGCTCGTCATGTTGATCATCGGGGTCGTGACGCTGTTCCACTGGCCCACCTCGGCGGCATCCGTGGCATACTGGGCGCTGTCGGTCGAGCGGCTGACAATGATCAGGTCGGCCGCGTTGAGGGCCGCGATTTTCGTCGCGTCCAGCGCCGTCCAGTTGCCCCGCTGAACGTCCAGCTCGTGCCCCAGAGACCTCACGAAATCCTCGGCCTCCAGGTCATCCTGGACCCCATCGACGTCCGTATCATACGCCTGCGAGACCCAGATGATATTGGCCGCTTGGGACGCAGGACACAACAGAAGCCCCAGCAGCAACATGAGGGAAACGACTTTCGAGTGCATCAGGTGTTCCTCCTTCCGGTAGTAATGGGCAATGGCCCTACAACAGTGAGGTGATTGACGATGCCCGTAGCATCGTTTATACCAGATGGGGGCCTGTGACTTCAAGCAAAAATCGCGTCCCCCGGGCCGGCAATGGAGGGGGCATGCTGCGACGGAGCGAGGGAGGCCAGTATATCCCCGGGCAAGGTCAGTTGCCCGGCCGAAGCAGCCATTCGGCAGAGAGCCTCCTGCCGGCGGGGATCAGGCAGGTGACTTCGAGCACATACATCTTCTTCTCAGGAGAGATCTGGACCGGAACCACAAATTCGTAGGCCCGCAGGAAATCCTGCCAGTATTTCTGGTTCTCGGCCGGGCTGGTCAGATCAATGTCCGGCCAGATCGCGATCCGCTGGCCCTTGGGCTCGGCGGACCGCTGAACGTAGTCGTACAGCTCGATGCGGAATACCCCAGGCGCTTTCATCTGGGAGCCGTAGGCATCCGCGAGAGAAACGTAGACATTCAACTGCTGCCCCCGATCATCTGTCGGCTGGCTCAGCTCCGTCAGAGGCAGGACGGTGATCGCTGCCGGCCCGAACCCACTCGCGGGGGCCGCGGGAGCCGCGGGAGCCGGTTCCACGACCTGCGCTGTCCTGGGCTGGGTCTGCACCAGCGGCTCGGCGTCACGAGGGGGTGAATCCCCGTTGCTTCCCGCCTGCGGCTCGCCGCATCCGGCGCAGAGCGCCATCGACATCAGCAAGCACGGGGCGGCCCACTTCAGGAGCAGGCCGATGGACTTCTGACGGTCCGGTCGAATGATCGTTCGCTCGTCCATGAACTATAGATCCTCATCCAGCAAATGTCCGAGACGGTGCTTCTTGGTGCGCAGGTAGTTGATGTTGTGCTCGCCCGGGACCGCCTGCAAGGGGACCTGCTCGGAGATCTGGATGCCGTAGACCTCCAGCCGGCTGACCTTCTTGGGATTGTTGGTCAGAATCCGCACGTTGCGAAGACCCAAATCCCGGCAGATCTGCGCGCCGATGCCGTAGTCGCGACGGTCGGCGCTGAAGCCCAGCTTCAGGTTCGCGTCCACGGTGTCCAGGCCCTGCTCCTGAAGCTCGTAAGCGCGCAGCTTGTTGGACAGGCCGATGCCTCGACCCTCCTGACGCAGATAGATCAGAGCTCCTTTGCCCTCTTCTTCGATCATCTGCATGGCGGTGATGAGTTGATAGCCGCACTCGCAGCGCTGCGAATGGAACAGATCACCGGTCAGGCACTCCGAATGTACGCGAATGAGGACCGGCTCGGGATGCTCGACGACATTGCCGGCCTCGTCACGGTCGCCGATGCCTCCCTTGCACAGGGCCAGGTGCGGCTCCGGGCTGGTCATGCTCTCGTAGGCGAAGAGCTTGAAATCGCCGTAGTCGGTGGGCAGATTGACCGACACGATGCGTTTGACGTGGCTCTCCCGTTGCAGCCGGTACTCGATGAGCTTGGCGATCGAGAGCACCTTCAGGCCGTGCTGCCTGCAAAACTGCAACAGCTCGGGGACACGGGCCATCGATCCATCCTCGTTCATGATCTCGCAGATCACCGCGGCGGGTTTCAGGCCGGCCAGGCGGGCCAGATCGACCGCCCCTTCCGTCTGTCCGGCGCGGACGAGAACCCCACCGTCTCGGGCACGAAGCGGAAAGATGTGGCCCGGCCGCGCCAAATCGCGGGCTCTGGCGCCGTCGGCGATGGCCACCTGGATCGTGTGCGCCCGGTCCGCGGCGCTGATCCCCGTCGTGATGCCCTCGGCGGCATCCACGGAGACCGTGAACGCCGTTCCGAAACGAGCCGTGTTCTCCAGCGCCTGTGGATACAACCCCAGGGCGTCGCACTTCTCGGCGGTCAGCGGCAGGCAAATCAGCCCGCGACCGTACTTCGCCATGAAGTTGATGATCTCCGGCGTGACCTTCTGGGCGGCGCAGATCAGGTCCCCCTCGTTCTCGCGATCCTCCGCGTCCACGAGGACGGCCATCTTGCCCTGCCGAAGGTCCTCCAGCACTTCCGGCACATCACTGAACGTCACTGCGGGTGTTTCCTGCTGCGAAGGAGACTGGCTCATGCTCACACTGGACTGCCTAACGCACTTGTGTCTTGTCTGTATCCGTCGAGCCGGTCGACGCCGTTTTGGCGCCGGACCGCTCAAACTGTTCAATATAGCGGCTTCCGTTACGGATGTAAACCAGGGTGGCCAGAATGGCCACGACGGCCGCCGACCACCAGAGGACGCTCAATGCCGTCCTGTAGTGCGGGATCCATCGTGAGAATTCCGGCGCCGTCAGCACGCAGGCGACCATCACCAGTTGCAGCGCGGTGGCCGCCTTGCCCAGGAGCACGGGCACAACGTGAATCTGCGAGGTGACCAGGTACACGATGACAAACCCCAGCACGATCAGGACGTCCTTGCCCACGATCGCCACCACGACGGCCAACGGCAGCGTGAACCCCTCGACGTGCCCCCTTTGCGAAGCGAGCAGCACACAGGCGCTCGTCATGAGCAGCTTGTCGGCCACGGGATCGAGAAACGTGCCCAGCTTGGTGATCTGCCTGTAGTGGCGAGCCAGATAGCCGTCCAGGGCGTCGCTGACCGCCATGAACAGGAACACGGCGATAGCGACATAGCGAAACGCCCTCCGTGCATGCTCGCCGACCGATGGATCGCTGGCATTCAGCAGGCAGATGATGAACGGCACGATCAGGAGGATGCGGACCAGCGTGATCCGCGTCGCCCAACTGAGCTTGAATCGCTCGGCCGACCGCGACAGGTGAAGGAAGCGAGACCAACCATCGAGTTTCATCGCATTGTCCCCATCCGGGCCTACGAAGGCCCCTGTGCGTCCCCATTGCGTTGTTCCGCTGACGTGGTATACTACGACAAGCCCGTCGCCTTGGCAATGCTCCGATCCCGATGGACGTCGAGATCGGGACGCGGGCACTGCGGAACGGGCAGCGGAGCGGATCGCTATGAGTTCGAAGACGGGACTGGGACAGGCCTACTACGATTTGTCGGTGATGATGGACGCAGGCGTGCCTATTCTGCGCTCGCTGGACATCGCGATCGAGGGACGCCAGGGGTACCTCAAGCGCGTTCTCATGCGGATCCGAGACTCAATCTCCAAAGGATCGGACCTGTCCACCGCCCTGGCGGAACACCGACACGTGTTTCCCCAGTTGGATCGCATGCTCATCGAAGCGGCGGAAACCTCGGGGTCGCTCGGCCCCTCCTTCAAGATGCTGGCCGACTGGCACGAATTTGTCCATCGCATCACCCGCCGCATGTTGGTGGGATTGATCTACCCCATCCTCCTTCTGCACATGGGAGCGTTCATTGGTGCCTTTGCCGATGTCATCCTCGATGGATTCACATTGCGAAGCTTCATCATGGGCGCGTTGCATCTGCTCCAGTATTTCTACATCTTCGCCGCCATCGTGCTTGTGTTCATGTTCCTGAGAAGCCGAAGTACCTTGCTCCGCTGGCCGCTGGATTTCCTCGTCCTGAGGATCCCGTTGCTGGGCAAGGCGGTCTATCACATCTCCGTGTGCCGGTACGCCAGGACATTTGCCATGATGTACGGGGCGGGCGTCCCCATCACCGAGGTGACGGATCGTGCCACGCGTGCCACCGGCAATGAGGTTGTCGCACGCCTCTTCGCCGGAGGCAAGGACAGCGTCCGCGCCGGTGGGCTGGCTTGGGAAGGATATTCCAAGCGTCTGCCGCCGCAGTATCTGCACCTGTTCCAGATCGGCGAGGAAACCGGAGAACTGGATAAGACCGCAGCGAAGGTTGGAGAAATCGCCGGCGACCACGCCGACCTGCTCTTCACCGAATGGGCACGATGGGCGCCGATCGTCATCTACATCATCATCATGATCGTCCTGGTGATGAAGATCCTGGGGATTTGGCAGAAGATCTATGGCACGGCGCTGTCTTTCTGAGCGACCGTCACGGAGACGGCCATCCCGTCGGTGATCCGCCAGAGCGGTTCGACGTCTCCGCAGACACGGCCGACCACGTTGACCGCCGAGGCCGCGCGGATTTCGTTGCCGATGGAAGCGGGCGTCGGTCCGAAGAAGATGCACAGAACGTTGCCGGCCGGCCAGCAGGCCAGTTCGCCGGCCTGGAGCACCTCGCGAGCCCCTTCTTCGAGATCGACCTCGACAGGGATCGAGAAATAGACCTCCCCACCCCATCGGTTGGCCTCGCTTACAATGGGCAATGCCTCGCCGATGGCCGCGGCAGCCGGGGTATCGTCCAGTTCTGCCAGGACGCGCACGCGTCCGGCTGTGATGACAATCTGCCTGGGCATGACTCGCACCTCCATATGACTCGGGCGCGTGCATTTTATGGGCTTATTGACTTGATGTAAATGCTCTCACTGATACAATTGCCCCGTCAGTGAAGAAGGGTGCAGTCATGGCAGTTCTGAACGTCAATATCGATCACGTGGCAACGGTGCGTCAGGCGCGTCTGGCGGACGAGCCGGACCCGGTCTGGGCGGCCGTCCAGTGTGAGTTGGCCGGGGCCAACGGCATCACCGTCCACCTGCGGCAGGATCGCCGGCACATTAACGACCGCGATGTCCGGGTGCTCAAGGAAACCGTCGCCTGTAAGTTCAACCTGGAAATGTCCATGGCCGAACCGATCGTCAAGATCGCCGAAGCGGTGCGGCCCGATCAGGTGACGCTCGTGCCGGAGAACCGCGCCGAGCTGACCACCGAAGGCGGACTCGACTGCGCCCGGCACAAGCAGCGTCTGGCCCAAGTGGTCCGGCGAATGCACAAGAAGGGCATTCTGGTCAGCACGTTCATCGTGCCCCAGGCCGAGCAGATCCTCGCCTCGGGCGAGACCGGCTGCGACGCCGTCGAGTTGCATACCGGCGCGTACGCCAACGCCAGGACCGAAGCGGCGATCCGCAAGCGACTGGCCGAACTGGCGGCGGGCAAAGACCTGGCCAGGGAGCACAAGCTGGTGGTCCACGCCGGACACGGACTGACCTATCGCAATATCGTCCCGGTCGCCCGCATCGAGGGATTGTGTGAGTTCAACATCGGTCACAGCATCGTCGCCCGCGCCGTGCTCGTCGGCATCCGCGAGGCAACCAGGCAGATGATCGATCTGATTGAGAGATCTGCGTAGGATGGGCCGTGCCCACCGTTTGAGCAGCGATGGTGTGCAGGGCACACCCTACCAAACTTTCGCATTTTCAGGAGCAGCAGGATGTTCACAGGCGCCATGGTGGCACTGATCACGCCCTTTCACGAGGGCGAAATCGACTTTGAGACGCTCGACGAACTGATCGAGTTTCATCTCGAAAACGGCATCGACGCGATCGTCCCCGTGGGGACGACGGGAGAGTCCCCCACGCTCAGCTTCGACGAGCACAAGCAGGTAATCGAGCGCGTGGTCAAAGGGGCCGGCGGCAGCGTGCCGGTGATCGCCGGCGCCGGGTCGAACAGCACCGCCGAGGCCATCGAGCTGACCAGCTTCGCCAAGAAAGTCGGCGCCGACGCCACGCTCCAGGTCTGCCCCTACTACAACAAGCCGACTCAGGAAGGATTCTACCAGCATTTCAAGGCGATCTGCGAGGAAGTGGATCTGCCGATGATCCTGTACAACATCCCCGGCCGCTGCGGGGCCGGCATGACGCCGGAAACCATCGCCCGCCTGAGCGAGCTGGACAACGTCGTCGGCATCAAAGAGGCCACCGGCAGCCTCGACCAGGCGTCGGAGATCGCGATGCGATGCGACCTGACGATCCTGTCGGGCGATGACTCTCTGACCCTGCCCATTGCGTCCGTCGGAGGCAAGGGCGTGATCAGCGTGGTCGCCAATATCGTCCCGGCCGACGTGAAGGCGATGACCGACCTGATCCTCGAAGGCGACCTCGTCAAGGCTCGCCAGTGGCACCGCAAGCTCTTCGCGCTGAGCAAAAACATGCTCACACTGGCGACCAACCCGATCCCGATCAAGGCGGCAATGGCCATGCTCGACATGGCCTCCGAGGAGCTGCGTCTGCCGATGACCCCTCTGACGGACTCGCAGAAGGCCGCTCTGAAACAGACCCTGACGAGCTACGGCCTGCTGAGCTGATATCCCGCCAACCGCGTCAGCCGTCCTGTCGAGGACCCCGGCGTGCACCCGCCGGAACCTTGTCGCGCAGGTAGGTCTGTCCGGGCGGTTTGGAGCCGATCTGTGCCGTGTACAGGTGAGGCAGCGCTTCGAACAGATGGCGGATGTCGTCCTGGCTGAAGCTGTGCTCGCCGATCAAGGTCAGATACGCCAGAGCGTCAAGGTCTTCCAGGTGCTCAAGACCTTCGCCGGTGAATCTGCCGCCGTAGATGTTCAGCATGTCCAGTTTCTTCATGCCACGCAGATGCCCCAGGCCGTTGTCGGTCAGTTCCGGTCCGCCTATGGTCAGCCGATCCATCTGCGTCAGTCCGGCAAGGCTGGCGAGTCCTTGGTCTGTCAAGCTCGGCGGCCTGATCGCCGGATTCCCGATTTGGAGCCAAGTTAGTTGGGTCAGCCCGGCCAGGCAAGCGACGTCCGCGTCGCTAATCACGCCTCCATCGCGCCGTGTTCCAATAGTCAACTGCTCCAGCTTCTTCAGGCCGGAAAGATCCAGCCCGCTGTAGTCCTGTTTGACGCCGTCGATATCAAGTCGTCGCAGATTGGACAATCCGTTCAGGCAGGACAGGCCCGAGATCGTGGCGTTCGCGTCATGCACATTCAGGACTTCCAGGTCTTTCAGGGAGGCCAATTCCTTCAATCCCTCGTCGGTCACGGCCGTACATCCGAAGAGAGCAAGATTCCGGAGGTTGCCCAGCGTTGCAATGGCCTCCATAGAAGCGTCGGTCATGGCGATGCTCCCCACGCTCAACTCTTCGAGGTCTCGGCAATGGGCGAGCATTCGAATTCCCTTGTCCGTGTAGTAACCCTGCTCTCCGCTGGAATCCCCGCGATAGGCCCGGCTGACACTGAGACTGCGAAGTCGAGGCAACTGCGAAAGGTACTCCAGACCCGTGTCCGAAATCCCTTCCGACGGAAGCCAGAGGGATTCGAGCGTCTTGACGTCTCTCAGATGAGCCAGGCCCGCATCGGTCACCCTGGATCGGGCCACGTCCAGACTCCGCAAATGCGGCAGCGCCGCCAGGTGCCGAACCCCTTCGTCGGTGATGTTCTCCGACCAGTGAAAGCTCATATCCTGCACCTGCGTCAGGGCCGACAAATGAGCGAGCCCTGCATCCGTCGTCTGCGGCAGATGCCCGAAATGGAGGATACGCAGGCTGGGGACGTTCTTCAGATGGACGAAACCCGCGTCGCTGAATCCATCGCCCTGCAGCAGCAGGTAGCGCAGGCGTGGCAGCTTCCCCAGGTGGACCAGACCGGCATCGGTGATCCGCCCTGCTCCCAGCGCCAACTCCTCAAGACCCTGCAAACCCGCCAGATGTCTCAGGCCGGCGTTGGTGACCCGGCTCTCCCGAAGGTAGAGCCCGGTCAAAGCGGGCAGTCTTGCCACATGGGCCAAACCGGCGTCGTCCATGCGATCCGGCGCGGTCAGACGCCGGAGGTTCTGCAATCCGGCGACCCATTTCATTCCGGCTCCCGTGATGTTCGTCTGGCTCAGATCCAGCACTCGCAGGCCGGTCAGGTGCGCGACGTGCTGCATGCACGCATCGCCCGGCTTGGCGCCGCCGCTGTAGGAGCCATGAATGCCGAGCTGACAGAGGTCGTCCGGCTGGAGGTTGCGCAACGGGGAAAGGTCGCTCCAGGCCTCTTTGCGTTCGACGTTCAGCGATATCCACTTGCCGGGCGGAACCGCGACATTGCCGCGTGCATCGGCCAGGTACTTCCAGTCTTCACCTCGAATCCAGTGGAAGAACCCTTCCAGCGGTCTGTCGGGCCCCGGCTCGCAGACCAGTACCTTTCCCAGCGACCGATCCGTCGGGAAGTGCAGTGTCCGCGCCTCCATGCCGGTGGCCCCCTTCAGCCCCGCCCCGCAGAGGACCGTCAGTATCCAGACCACCCGAATCTGTCGCGCTATGTCCATATCACCTCCACGGGGGCGCTCATCGCTCGCAGGGGCGAATGATTATTCGCCCCTACCGCCATCTGGCAGATCGCTACCTATCGGGGTCATCGTCATCGACGTCATTCGGGTGGACGTCACGATAGGCCCCCATTCCCATGCCTCCCATCATTCCGCCACCCATCAGGCCCCCTGCCGGCACGACCTCTTGCTCGTTGGGGTCGGCATGCGGATCGGACGCCGGGGCAGAACCGTCCGCGTCGTCCTCAGTATCCGCCTGGGCCCCGGGCATCGCCGCGCCCGCAGCAGGCGTCTGCGTCTCCGATGCGACCGGCAACTCGGTCAGGTCGGCGTCGGCAGCACTCTGTGACCACCATGGCACGAACCGCGATGGCGCGTCGGCAGGGACATTTCGCCCAGCCGTGGACGCCGTTGGTCGCAGAACGGGATTCGACGGTCTCGGGGCCGGTTGCGTCCTGGTGATCTCCGTATTGGAGGATGGCTTGGTCACCTCGTGATAGGTCACCACCGAGCCCACTCCGATGACCGTCACCGCTGCGACGGCAACCGCCTTGGCCTTGACCCCGGCCAGTGTGGCGCCACCCACAGTCTGGGCGAGCCAGGAGCCCCCGGTGGAGGCCGCCGCAGCCGGCGCACCGGCCAGGGCCATCTTCCCCAGTTCCCCCAGCACGGCTTGTGGAGCCGCCTGCACGGCATTCTCGGTCAGAAGCGTGCCGAGCGCACCGGCCGCGACCAGAAGGCCACGCGTCTGGAGAACCCGTCGCAGCGTCGTCACGCCGGCATCGATTCGCCGGGAGACCGTCGCCTGGGAAATTCCCATCGCACCTGCAATCTGTCGCGTCGTCTGGCCCTCCAGGAAGTGGGCCACGAGGATTTCACGCATTTCGGCATCGAGGGCATTGAGCCCTTCGTCGATGGAGGCCGAGAGGTCCTTCCATTCGGTGATCTCGCGAGGCCTCGAAGCGGCGTACTGGGATTCCCTTTGCCTGCGAGTGACGTCCTTGCGCCAGGCATCGATGGCCTTGTGCGTCGCGACGCGGTGAAGCCAGCCGGGCAGCGAGCCCGTTACCGTCGCGGCGTCTTTCGTCAGTTGCAGGAAGGTCTCCTGCGCCACATCGGAGGCCCTGTCCACATCCTGGAGGATTCGCAGCGCCGCCCCATAGACCAGTCCGGCGTGCCGCCGGATGATCTCACGAAACGCCTCCGCATCCCCCGTCCTCGTGAACCGCCGCAACAACACGAGTTCTGCTTCCATCTTCGTCTCTCCTGAACACCGTCGCCTGCTCTCCACATCATAAGGCGATGCCCGCTCGGAAATGATTCAAAAAAGACCGCAGGTAGCAGAAGGCCTGCTCTACGACCCGGTCGTCACTGGCGACAGGAGAGGGCCGAGCCACTGGGAAAGGCCGGAGAGCGTCATCTGGACCGCCACCGCCGTGACGATCAGGCCAGTGATCCGGATCAGCGGACCGAACGCGTGGAGCCGTTGGAGGATTCGGCCGATCCACAGCGACATCAGCATGACCAGGAAGTTGGCGGCTACCGCCGTCGTCAGCGACAGGGCCGTCATGGTGATGCCGTGCGTCGCGGCAAAGGAAATGGCGGCGGTAATCGTGCCGGGTCCGGCGATCAGAGGCGCTGCCAGCGGAACGATCGAGATGTCCGTCCCCCCGTGAAAGTCCTGCTCATAGAAGCGTCCTTTCCGCACCGCCGTCAGACCGATGATGAACAGCACGATGCCGCCGGCCACCTGCAAGGAGTAGATCTCCACGCGAAACACCTCATGCAGGAGAACGTGGCCGACGCCGGAAAGGACCAGAAGGATCGCCAGGGCCACCGACGTCGCTGTCACCGAGACCTTCAGCAACTCCGCCCGTGAATACGGAGGGTCCATCGATGAGAGAAGGAACACCTTGCTGGGAGGGTTGATCAACGCCAGGAAATACAGCGAAGTCTGTACGAAGACGTCCACATCCATATTCGGCACTCGAAGTCCCGGGACTCAATCGTTCTGCCGGCGCCTGCGGGCGTCGGGCTTTCGCGTACAATCACATCCTGCACGCCGGGTGTCAACCGGAAAGCCGCGTCTGATGCGTGGGTCAGAACTCCGTGAGTGCGTGTCGAACCGTGGAAGAACTCTGGACAATCGGGCGCCGCGCGGATAGGCTTGGTTGTCTCCTGGCAATGCACTTGTCTACAAGGATAGGTCTTCTTGAAAGGGTGGTTTCAATGAGGAGCATCAACCGAACAATGCCCGTAGTTGCCGTAGCACTTGTCACGTGCGCCCTATGGGGTAGCCTTTCGAAGGGCCAGGACATGCCCCTGCCGGAGCATCCGCGGCCCGACTTCCAACGGTCGCAGTGGGTGAATCTCAACGGCGTCTGGGACTTCCGCTTCGACAAGGAAGACGCAGGGCTCAAGGACGACTGGTCATCGGGCAAGACAGAGTTTCCGCTCTCGATCAGCGTGCCGTTCCCGTGGGGTTCGGAACTATCCGGCGTGGAGAGCCAGGCGGACATTGCCTGGTACAAGCGGACGATCCGCGTGCCGGCCGAATGGAAAGGCAGCCGGGTCTTCGTGGTGGTCGGCGCCTGCGACTGGCTGACAACCGGATGGCTCGACGGCCAGAAGGTCGGCAGCTTCCAGGGCGGATATACCCCCTTCGAATTCGAGCTGACCGAACAGGTCAAGTGGGGCCAGGAGCAGACCCTCGTGCTGCGCGTCGACGACACGCCCCACCGATTCAAGCTCGAAGGCAAGCAAGGCTACGGACCGGCCAAGGGCATCTGGCAGACGATCTATCTGGAGGCCCGTCCCAAGGTCGCGCTGGAGACGGTGCAGTTCCTGCCGGACATCGACGCCGGGAAGGTGACTGTCAAGGCAACGCTGAATCAGGCGGCGCCTGAGGCCATGCACTTCGCGATCCAGTTCAAGCCCGAGGACCGGTCCGGCGCCGCCGTGCAGGCCACCATCACCAAGGGCGGCAAAGACATCGAGCTGGAAATCCCCATGAAGCCGATGCGGCTCTGGTCGCTGGAAGACCCATACCTGTATGAGGTCAAAGCCATCCTGTCGGGCGCGGGAGCCGAAGACGTCGTCTCGACCTACTTCGGGATGCGGAAGATCAGCGTGACCAGGCTCCCCGGCACGGACTTCCCCTACATCGCGCTGAACAACAAGCCCGTCTACCTGAAGCTGACGCTGGATCAGGCGTATCATCCCGAGGGCTTCTACACATTCCCGAGCGACGCGTTCATGCGCGACGAAATCCTGCGCTCGCGTCAGATCGGGCTCAACGGCCAGCGGATTCACGTCAAGATCGGCATCCCGCGGAAGCTCTACTGGGCGGACAAGCTGGGCGTGCTGATCATGGCGGACGTGCCCAACAGTTGGGGCCAGCCCGACGCGGACATGCGTAACGAGGCGGAAGTGGCCCTTCGCGGCATGATCAAACGCGACTTCAATCATCCCTGCGTCTTCAGTTGGGTGATATTCAACGAGACGTGGGGCCTGCGGACGGGCGACCAGGGCTACACGCCGCAGACGCAGGAATGGGTTGCCTCGATGGTGCGGCTGGCCAAGCAGCTCGATCCGACGCGGCTGGTGGAGGACAACTCGCCCTGCAACCTCGACCACGTCCTGACAGACATCAATAGCTGGCACGCCTATCTGCCCGGCTACAAATGGACCGAGCACCTCGACCAGGTCTGCCGCGACACGCACGAGGGCTCGACGTGGAACTACATCGGCGGCCGCAAGCAAGGGACCGAGCCCCTGCTCAACAGCGAGTGCGGCAACGTCTGGGGCTATGAAGGCAGCACCGGCGACGTGGATTGGAGCTGGGACTATCACATCATGATGAACGCGTTCCGGCGGCATCCGCAGGTCTGCGGCTGGCTCTACACCGAGCATCATGACGTCATCAACGAGTGGAACGGATACTGGCGCTTCGACCGATCGCGGAAGTTCACCGGCATGGAGGAACTGATGCCCGGGATGAGCCTGCGTGACCTCCATGGCGATTTCTACGTCGCGATGGGCGAAGAGCTGTGCCAGGAGGTCAAGCCGGGTTCGAGCGTGGAGGTTCCGCTGTATGTCTCGTTCCTGACCGATGCGCATGCGGGCCAAGCCATAGTCCTGCGCGGCACCCTGCGGGGCTGGGACAGCCTGGGCCGCGAGCGCAACTTCGGACGCGTCCAGCGGCGCAACATCCCCTATCAGGCGTGGCAGTGCGGGGCTATCGAGCCGCTGAAAGTGACGATGCCCGACGAGCCGGCAGTGGTCGTGCTGGCGGTTCAGGTCGAGGATCGGTCCGGCGCCGTGCTCGGACGCAACTTCACCACGTTCGCGGTGCGCGACGGCGCCCAGCCGCGACAGGAAACGCTGACGCGGGGCAACCGCACGGTGAAGGTCGTGCGTATCGCGCCCAAGAGCTTCGCCAAGGCCGAATGGCCCGTCAAGCAATGGAACGTGTTCGACGGCCTCAAGGTCAACGGCGCGGGCGCCGGGTACTTCGAGTACCAGGTGTCCTGGCCTGACAATCTGGACGCCGATGAGATCGACACGGCCAGTTTCCGGGCGGAGATCTCGGCCAAGCAGCTCTTCGGCAAGGACAAGGAAGGCGCCGGCAAGCAGGAAGGCGACTACATGCGAGGCAAAGGCACGCACGATCCCAGCCTGAACCCGAATTCGTATCCAATGACGGACGAGACCGTGCATCCCAGCGCGATCCGCATCCGGATCGGTGGCGAGGTAGTCGCGACGGTCGATCTGCCCGACGATCCGGCCGATCATCGCGGCATCCTGTCCTGGCACGCACAGAAGCGCGACAACAGGCTCAACGAAGCCGGCTCGTATGGATACCTCGTCACGGCGGAGATTCCTGAACGCGTGCTCCGCAAGGCGGCCGAGGAGGGCAAGATTGTGATCCGCCTGGAGGCCGACGGGGCCCTTGCCGGCGGGATTGCCATCTACGGCGAGCAGTTCGGACGCTATCCGCTCGACCCGACGCTGGCCTTCGTTCTGAAGTAGTTGGATCGACGCCGATGTGATGCAGTGTGTTTTCGGAGGCCGCGCGTACGGGCGCGGCCTCTGCTTCATAGGACGAAAGAGAGGGGCATTCCATGAAAATCGTTCAGATCGCCCTGCTGTTCTGCACGTGTATCAGCCTGCAAGGTTTGGGCGCCGAGCTGCCGTTGGCGCCGGCGGTCGAATGCCACCCTCGTGGCGGTCTGCCCAACGTACTGGCGAAGCTCCAGGCCGGGCAGGACGTGCGGATCGCCTACCTCGGCGGAAGCATCACCGCGCAGGCGGGCTGGCGACCCAAGACGCTGGCGTGGTTTGCCGGGCAGTTCCCCCAAGCCAGGGTCAGCGAAATCAACGCCGCGATCGGCGGGACCGGCTCGGACCTCGGGGTCTTTCGCCTCAAACACGATGTGCTTGACCACAGGCCCGACCTGCTGTTCGTCGAGTTCGCGGTCAACGACGGCGGCGCGCCGCCCGAGCAAATCTACCGCTGCATGGAAGGCATCGTCCGGCAGACCTGGAGGAACAACCCGACCACGGACATCTGCTTCGTCTACACCCTGGCCGGCAACATGCTGCAAACGCTCCAGGAGGGCCGGTTCCCGCGCTCGGCCAGTGCGATGGAGAAGATCGCCGAGCACTATGCCATCCCCTCGATCCACATGGGCCTGGAGGTCGCGCGTCTGGAGAAGGAAGGCAAACTGATCTTTCAAGGCCCCCAACCTGCGACCGAACAGGAGAAGGCGGCCTTGGGCGAGAAGATTCTGTTTTCGCCCGACGCGGTCCACCCTTACACCGACACGGGGCACCAGCTCTATCTCGACGCGGTCGTCCGCTCGATGGCAGAAATTCGGCAAGCGGGCAAACCCGGGCCGCACACGCTGGGCGACCCGTTCGTCCCCGACAACTGGGAGAAGGCCAGAATGGTCCCCTTGGGCCGGGCCAGACTCAGCGAGGGCTGGAAGAAGCTGGACCCCCAGACCGACACGATCGCCAGGCGATTCGGCGACAGGTTGCCGGAGGTGTGGAAGGCGGACCAGCCCGGCGAGTCGATCCGGTTCCGCATTCGCGGCAGCGTCGTCCGTATCTACGACCTGGTGGGTCCCGACTGCGGACAGGTCACGATCCAGGTGGACGATCAACCAGCCTATGTGCAACCGCGCTTCGACGCCTATTGCACCTACCACCGGCTCAGTTGCCTGAACGCTGGCAAAGCCATGGATGCGGGTGAACACGAGATCACTCTCACGATCCATCCCGAGCAGCCGGACAAGGCCAAGATACTCAGCCAGCGAAACGAAACCATGGACGACCCGAAGCGCTTCGACGGAACAGCCTGGTACGCCGGCGCGATCCTGATCCTCGGCGACTTCCTGGACTGATCCGTACGCTACAGAGCACAGGAGCGAACATGACACGTGACCAGATGAGTCGACGTCAGTTCATCAAGGCCGGCGCAGGTCTTGTCGCAGGCCCGATGCTGGCGGTGCGTGGTTCATCACACGACCCACAGGCAGACTGGCTGAGACTGCGTCGAGACCCGGTTTATGGGATGATCTCGGGCGGGCCCGATCTGGACCACATTCTCTCGCTGTTTCCCCGTCCGAGGGGTGAGGCCGCCTTCGACGCGGCGCTGATCGCGGAGAACATCGAGAAGCTCCGCACCCGTCCGGCGGTCGACACGGGACACCCCTTCCTCGACCTGTCCGTCAAGACCGCCCTGGCCCACATCGACGCGACGTTCCAGGGCGACCATCCCAAGTACGGCGTCGGCACGTACGCACGTACCGAACACGACGGGTTCCCGCCGACGATCATCGCAGCGGTCGACGCCCTGTCGGCGTGGGGCATGGACGGCCGCGCCGCCCGACTGTTCGGGTACTGGCTGGACCGCTTCGTGCGAGAGGATGGAACCATCGACTATTATGGCCCATCCATAAGCGAGTACGGCCAATTGCTCCACACCGCGGCCCTGCTGGAGGAACGGTCCGGCACGGCGGGCTGGTGGTCCGATGGATTCAAGGCTCTGGATGCCATTGCCGAGTACCTTCTCGCTCTTCGCGCCGGCGCAGAGAAGGAGGACGGACTGATTTCCGGGTCCCCCGAAGCCGACACGCGTGAGGACGTCGGCAAGTACTTCCACAACAACGGATGGGTCGTCAAAGGGCTTCGGCGATGGGCCGACCTGTGTGAGCGGCAGAAGGCATCCCCTTCCACCGCGGTCTCGACCGCTCGGCAGGTCGCTGGCGGACTGGCCGGGGACACTCTCGAAGCCATCCGCAGGACGTGGCCTGCCGACCCCAGGGATTTCTGGCTGCCGGCGCAGGTGAAGACCTCGGAGCGGCCGGCCTCTCTGACCGCGACCATCGAAGCGTCGTATACGAACTACCGCTATTGGCCGGAACTGCTGTCGAGCGGCCTGCTGCCTGCCGAGATGGCCAATCGGATCGTCGAGGCGCGCCTGTCGGGAGGCGGTCAGTTCTGCGGGATGACGCGATTCGCCGACCACCTGGACGACTGGCCTCTGGCGGACCACCTTTACGGCCTGTGGTCTCTTGGTCGCAAGGACGACTTCCTGCTGAGTCTCTATGGACACGTCGCCTATCACCAGGTTGAAGGCCATCTGACCGCCTACGAACAGATCTCCTTTCCGCCGGGCAAGCGGGTCGCCGACTACTGCCTGCCCTGCCAACTCGTGGCCGCCCGCGCCGCTCGCCTGCTGGTCCAATAGACGCACGAGCCACAGGAGCAAGACGTCCTGCGATCGATTGAGAGAACAAGAACATGAGCCAAGGGAGGCGTACTATGAACAAGGCGATCATGTGTCTGCTGTCGCTATCACTTGCGATGGTGTGTTCCTCCTGCAAGCAGAAGGCCCCGCAGACGGCAGAACCCCCCTCCGCCTCGGCCAGTCCGGTCTACCAATTCGAGTTGAACGATATCGACGGGGTCCCTGTGAAACTGGAGGCCTACCGCGGCAAGGTGCTGCTGCTGGTCAACGTCGCCAGCAAGTGCGGCTATACGCCTCAATACGCGGGTCTGGAACAGCTCTACCAGAGGTATCGGACCGAGGGGCTGGTCGTGCTGGGCTTTCCCGCCAACAATTTCGGCTCCCAGGAGCCGGGCACCGAAGACGAAATCAAGGCGTTCTGCACCACGAACTACCACGTCACCTTCCCCATGTTCGCCAAGATCTCCGTCAAGGGCGACGACATCCACCCCCTCTACAAATTCCTGACGGAGGCGGCCCCGACGCAGAGCGGCAGTGCCGGACCGGTCACGTGGAACTTCAACAAGTTCCTGATCGGGCGCGATGGCAGCGTGGTCGGCCGGTATGATTCGAAGGTCGAGCCGCTCAGTCCTGAGCTTACGGGTGAAATCACGAAAGCGCTCGCGGAGGCGAGCTGATGGAAGTGAATCGCGCAACCCTTGCGTTAATCCCTGCCGTAGGCAAGGAGAACCGTCAGAAGCACCGCGATTTCCAGAATAATCAGCACGAGGTTCATAGCCACGTCCTTGATTGGAGTTCTTCAGCCGTAGCTATAAGGCACAGCACACCGCATGAGTAACAGTCGCGAAGGAATTCACACCCTACTCATCAAGGAGTTCTACGATCCGCTCTCGCAGATTGTTCTCCCTTGGCTCGCAGAATCGAACGATACCCTTTTTGTCGATCAGGAAAGAGACCGGCCGCTCGTGGACCTGGTACAACCAGTGCGTCGCTCCGGCTGTCACGCCGGGGGGCCGCCCAGGGGGCATCAGGTCGGCCACCAGGTCGGGATCCGAATCGAGAACCCCGGCGATGGACGCCCCTTCAAAGAGGCTTGTCAGGTGGGTCGTGACCAGATCCGCCGCCACAGGATTGCCGCCGGGCAGATGATCGTAGATCGCTATGACCAGCAACCCGTTTGGGCCGAACTCCGTCAGAAGACTGCGTATCGTCGCCAGACCTGGATCGCGATCCATCGTGAAGTTGCGAAACGTCAGCAGCACGACCCGCCCCCGGGCCTCCTTGAGGGTGATCGGCGCGTGATTGAACCACGTATCGGCAACCAGTGGAGGCGCTTCCTGCCCCAGGGCCCCCCAGCCTTGGGGGACAAGCTGGAAATCACAGGCATAGTCGTCGGCAGTAGTCGTCCGAGACCATGTGCCGTAGGAAGGCACCTCGATCGTGATGGTAATAGATCGATCGGTTGGCATGTCCGTCAGCGTATAGCAGCCGTCTGCGTCAGTGACGAGGTTCTGGCTGGCCCGTCCTATTCCCACTCTAATGGCGCGATTGGCCACCGGCAAATCCTGCTCGTCCGTGATCCGCCCCCGAACGATGCCCGAGCCCGGCCGGCTGCCGGTCAGCACGATCTCGCCGGCGTCGGCGACGTCGGCTGCCCTCAGATCGAGAGACACCGAACGGCCGCTGACCGTGCCAAGGAAGGCCATGGCTCT
>Ga0209606_1001239_pt1 | contig 32645 bp, 11 predicted proteins | sample AD_UKC057_MetaG_FD_184412 | JGI IMG/M metagenome (GOLD analysis project Ga0209606, IMG submission 184412) | Active sludge microbial communities of municipal wastewater-treating anaerobic digesters from USA - AD_UKC057_MetaG (SPAdes) (version 2) | ecosystem: Engineered > Bioreactor > Anaerobic >...
CGACCGCCTCGCGATCGGTCTCCGAGAACCAGATGGTGTCGACAAAGGCGTCGACAAGTGCCTGCAGGTCGTCGTAACTCGTGGCCGCAACCCCGGACAGACGGCGGCCCGCGCCCGTACGATCCCACTGTGCCAGCCAGGCTCTTACCCGGTCGTCGTCGTTGACGTGGCACCTGACCGACGAAGCGACCCTGGATGCCTCCTCGCTTCGCCGCCAGAAAGCCTTCAACCAGTCCTGTTGAAACGCGAACCGGTCGACCCTGAGCAGATCGGCGCATCTGTCGAACGCGTCCCGGTACGTCTGACGCAGCGCCTCGAACGTCCCGGGGTGAACACCGACCTTCCTTGCCAGCGCGTCGGCATGCTCGATCGATTCCCGGGCCCGTTCCGCCAGCAGTGCCGGACCCTCATGCCCATGCGGCCGATGTCGTGCCGGCCAGGCGGCCTGGCGGAGCTTCATCTTGGCCGCGTGATATCCGGCGCCGCGCCTGATTACCTCAACCGCGAGCTGATGCAGCGCCTGGAAGTAGCTTTCGCGTCCCCTGGTTCCGCCGGCGATGAAATCCTCGAACCTGGGAACCTTCAGTCCGGTCTTGTCCGCGAACAGAGCCTCGGTGTCCACAGGAACCTTCATGTGTCCCTGATCCTGCCGGAAGAACGACATCAGGTTCAGGGCCAGGTTCACCGGGACGTCGTGACTCAACTCGCACATCACCGCGATCAGGAAATCGCCGTCACGGCGTTTCAGCAGTTCCAGCACCATGCGGTTGTTGATCTGGTGACCGATGCCCTGCCAGGCGCCGCTCAGGTTCAATTCAAGGACGTCCGCGACATCCTTTGGACCCATCACCGATTCCGGCACTCCAGCACCGTCGTCGGGGTCGATCCCGGGAATCGGCCCGACCAGGTCGCCCAGGAAACCGGCCAGCACGGAAGTGCGCGGCACGATGGTCAGATCGATCAGGCGTTCGCTGCCGCACGCCCGGCTTATCGCCTTCTTGGCGGAGATCACGAACCTCAGTTCCGCGCAAAGATCGTCATGACCGGAATCGCAGACCTCGGAGAGGATGTACGAAAGCTGGTCGATGTACATCAACGGCGCCAGTTCAAGGATTCGTTCAAGATTTGCTCGGGAAACAGGTCGTTTTGAACACCATTGATACACGGTGCCGGCCGATGGAATCCTGCGAAGCCTGTGGGCCATCTCGGGGTCGTCCATCAGCGGCGGCGGCGACGCCGGAGCGGGCGGCTTGAACGCGGCCGCGGGGGTCGTCGCTATCTCGGCAAGCCGAAGCGCCAGCACCAGTTCCGAGTTGTCCGCCAGATCGGGCCGGTTCTTCAGGATGAACATGCGTGTGGCGGTCATGTCCAGCCCGCGTCCTTCCAGCACCGGAGTGACCAGGGGAAGCGCTTCGTTCACCAGCGACTCGTCCCCGGCCATCAGCCGCGACACGAGTCTTGCGACCCGCCCGCAATCGAAGATGTCGCCCGGGCTGCTTATACCGGCCTCGCGGGCATGGTGGCGAAGCGTTCCTATGCGGTTGCGCGTCTCGAAGAAACGCGCGCCGATGGTTTCATTAAAGATGTCGACGAGTTCCGCGGCTGAATCAAGAGTGCCGTCCAGAAACTCGTCATCGTCCAGCAGTTCGAACAGCGCGCCGGCCTGGGTGGCTGGATTCATCAGGGCGTTCCAGACCTCGGGGCGTACAAAGGAACGTCGCCCCGACGAAAGCTGCAGACGTCCGCCCGGACTGATATGGATGCACTGGGATCCGCGGGCGAGCCACGGCGGCAGCCGGTGTCTGGTCGTGCCTTCCGAGGTTTGAACCTGAACCTTCGCTGTATGCGACGACCAGCGCAGATCGACCGCGAAGTCTCCCTCGCCGTCAACCGAGACAACGCCCTCGCGCACAACGGCCTTCAAGGCGACTGCGCCAGCGCTGGAGATGACGCGTCCGGGCGAATCCAGGCTCCAGCGCTCGACGGTGATGCTGGCGCCTCCACGCGGCTCGACCGACATCGCGCGGCCTTCGCCGCCCGGCACCACGAATGCACCGATATCTCCCTCGACCGTGGCGAACGCGTCCAGATGAACCGGACCGGGGACCATGTTCAGTTCCGGAATCGCCTTGACTCGCGTGGTCAACACCATGGCGGTCGGGAACACCAGTGTCGACGACACGTCGAAACCGTCGTCCAGAGCCTTGACCGAGCAGTCGATCCGGCCCCTTGTAACCGATCCCGAGACCGTTGCCGCCGCGAATTGTCCGAACTGCTGATCCGGCAGCGAGAACACGCCGGTGATGCCCGCCACGCCGTCCGGAAGCTTGAAACCGGGGTTGCCTTCGGCGTCTACGTCGAAGGAAATGCTGCCCGTGGACCGTACCTCGTCGATTTGCACCGTCAACGCGCTGCCTGTCTTCACGAACGGGTTCTCGCCGCTCAGCCTGACAAGAAACACCGGCAGCGCGCCCCGATTGGTCTGTCCAAGCGTGCCCGACAGATTGGAGAGCCTGGGACGGCCGTCCTCAATCCCGACCGTGCCGCCAAGGGTGGCGCGACACACGAAAGTGCGCCTTGAGCCGGGTGACTTGACGGTGAGTTCCTGCATCTCAAGCGCGACGTCGGCCCCGTTGATGCTTGCGTCGAAATGGGCGCCCAGGGACAGGAAGGACTGTTCGGTCCACACCGAAACGCGCGAGTCGGTGCGGTCGGCCGACAACCATGACGCCTCGACGATCGGCATGGTCACGTCGGCATCCACCCTGCCCGAAACCGAGTCGATCATCCTGGCGATGTCGACGGCAAGAACCGCCGGCTGGATGTCGGACAACGGACCGCCCTCTTCACCGGCCGAAGGAGCCAGGAATCCGGAAAGACGCGTCGATGGACGCGGCATCACGACTGCCGGAACCTCAAGGTCCTTGAACGCGACCCTGGCGCCGGTACGCGAGATGACGATGCTGCCCGATACCGACATGACCAGGACGGGCTCGGAATCAGGTTTCAGGCGATCGGCACGCGCCACGCCGGTGATGCGGGAGATCTCGACCGCCAGAGGCTCGCCGACCATCGATGACAGAATGGCGCCGGCACGATCCAGATTGCGCCTGGCAAAACCGGCCACCTCGGGGACACGCTGGGTCGCGCCGCCGACAAGTCTGCGCAGCATCGATGCCAGCATACCCGGAGGAACTTCGGCGCCCCCGGCGCCATCCGATGCCTGGGTTCCCTGCGCGTTTTCGCAGGGATCGCCCGTGCGGGCATCGAAAAGACCGGAAAAGCGTTTCAGGATGCCCAGCACGTTCGTTACGGTCAGAGGCTTTTCGAACGTCGCTGAAAAGCTTTCGAGCCTGGCCTCGCGGGTCACGTCGTCGGTCGAGGTGCGTACCGAAACGCGCGCGACGCCGCCCGGCGCAACGTCCACGCCGACGCACATGGTCGGATTCAGCCTGACCCGGTGGCGACCACCCTTCAGGGCGACGTCCATGCCCAGCATGACCTGGCGCAGCAGGTCGGGCGTGGCCTCGCTGAAGTCCCAGTCGACCGGCACCGGGATTCTGGCGGGAGAAAGCACATCGGCGCTGGCTCGCGACGCGAAGCGCGCCGTCTTTATAGAAATCTTCGGTCTGAGCACATTCATCTGGCAGCCACCACCCGAAATCACAGGAGTGCCGTATATTACACCACACCGGACGCTGTCGGCGACAGTTGACCGGTTACCGGCATTCGATCACAATGTTGCCGGATTATCCCGCAACTTGACGGTTGATGCAATGCGTCAGACGCTCCCAGACAGTTCCCGCGAGATCAGGCACATCGGGCGGCTTGGTCTTTTCTTCTGCGTCATGGCTGGTTTGCTGGCCACCTGGTCGGCGACAGGCTGCGACGACGGCATTGGGCGGTTTCGCCCGCCGACATCCTGCACCCCTGGTTGTGTAAACCGTTTCTGCGGCACGGACGGATGCGGCGGTGTGTGCGGAACCTGCGATGACGACTTTTTTTGCGAGCCTGTCTCCGGACTGTGCCTTGGAGACTCGGAGTACAACGTCTCTGGAACCCTCTCGGTCGAGTACATGTACGGCGACGTCCAGTCCGGACGCGTGGTTATGACGGGTCCCGACGAGATGCCGGTGCGGGACGTGCTGGTGACGGTCGTTGACGCCGATGGCGCGGTCCTCGGCGCCGGCTATATCACTGATGACGATGGCGCTTTCAGGGTTCCCGTCTCACGTCGTCCCGTCGGTGCCGAGAAGATGGTCGTGTCGACGGTGTGGGCCCCCGAGGGCCGGGTTCTGATGGCGATTCTGGATCCCCTTACCGAACCACGCGACAACGGCCTGCGGACGTTCGACCCCTACTCATGGTATGTCGACGTGCCCGCCGGCGGAGCCATTGGACAAATAACCATTCCGATAGAACAGCAGGCCGGCGCCATGTTCGTGTTCCAGATGAACCGCGTCAGCTTCTCGAATATCGTGCAGCCGCTTGTCGACAGGGCCTTCGATGGAAAACCGGAGACCCTGGCGGTCATTTACGGCCCATGGGACGACACCTTCGTGCCCTGCACCTGCTACCAGGGTCTTAACCCGACATGGATCGGCACCAGCCGGGGACCGAACCTGGCCAACGTCATCTCGGTGGTCTCGGCCCAGGGGTGGTCTTCCGCCTGGGGATGGGCTGTCCTTTTCCATGAGTTCGGCCACTATGTGCTGGACTCCTACTCCAAGGACAACTCGACCGGTGGCGCGCACTACCTGGGACAGACACTCGATCCCAGGTTCGCCTTCAGCGAGGGCTGGGCGACGTTCATGTCTCTTGTGACCGCCACGCTCTGGTTCGACACGACCTGGCCGTTCTACTGGGATATCCAGAACGACTCGTGGTTCTACGTGGACTTCGAAAACGGGGAGTACCTCTCCCAGCAGGGACAGTCCGATATGGTGTTCCCGACAGCGACTGGTTCCTCGACACAGAAGCTTGACGAGAACTGGGTCGCGCGAACCCTTTACATGCTGTGGGACGAATCCGGCACCGCGGAAACGGCGGATGCGTCGTTGACCCTCGACGAAATGATGGACACTGTTTCGTCCAGGTACTTCCTGACGAACATCGCGTGGGCGCCGGAGGCCGACCTGTACAGCTTCCTTGACTCGGCGCTCTGTCTTTTCCCGGAAAAGGCCGACGCCATAGCGGACAGGGTCAAACGCGAGTTCCGATTCCAGTACGCCGGCGATCCCGACTGCCCGTCACTGATCCGTGCCACCGTACCTGTCCAGAAGGGCGAATTTTCATTCGCCCCTACGCCGGATCCTGATCCTGTCCCTGTACCTGTCCAGAAGGGCGAATTTTCATTCGCCCCTACGCCGGATCCTGATCCTGTCCCTGTACCTGTCCAGAAGGGCGAATTTTCATTCGCCCCTACGCCGGATCCTGATCCTGTCCCTGTACCTGTCCAGAAGGGCGAATTGTCATTCGCCCCTACGCCGGATCCTGATCCTGTCCCTGTACCTGTCCAGAAGGGCGAATTGTCATTCGCCCCTACGTCGGAGGGCGAGTATCATTCGCCCCTACGGTCCCCGGTTCGTGTGCCGATTCCGCCTGTGTCCCTCAACGGGATCACGCTGGATTCGGCGATCCGGCTTCAGGCGAAGCCATCCGGAGCGAACCTCGAATGAACGAACGGGTCGATTATGTGTGTGGAGGTTGCGGCCAGCGTCTGTCCGCGCCCGAATCGTGGAGCGGCCGTCGCGCGGCCTGCCCGGTCTGCGGCGCCACGGCCTCCGTGCCCCAGGGCGAATTGTCATCCTCTGACACGCCGGAGGGCGAATTTTCATTCGCCCCTACGCAGGAACCCGCCGACAACATCGTTTTCGCTTCCCCGCCGCGCAGGACATCCTCCGCCGCCGCAGCCGTGCCGCCAGCCGGGCCGGGCTTTTTCAGACGCTACCGCGTGTATCTGATCGCCGGACTCGTGGTGCTGCTGCTTGTCGGCTGGTGGTGGTCCTGGCGCTGGTACTACCGGAATTACGTGCGTGCCGACGCGATAATGCGCAATCGAGGTTACGGAGTTCAACTGGAAAAGCCGCCGGACCCCGCGCGCCAGCAGGCTGATCGCCATCTTGCAGGTATCGGCCGGGCGCTTCGCGCCTATGACGCCAACCCGGCCAGCCTGGACATCGCCATTTCCCTTTCTCGCGACCTGGACGCCGCCCTGCGCGATATAGACCGGTTCAACCCTGACGAGGCAGCCTGGATCATGAACAACGCCGCGTGGGTGATGTCCACCAGTCCCCACCTGGGCCTGCGGGACGCTCCTCGCGCCCTCGAGCTCGCGCGCGCCGCGGTCGACATTTCCGGTCGAGGCAAATCCGCCATCCTGGACACTCTCGCCGAGGCGCTTTTTATCAACGGTTTCCCGGACGAGGCTCTGGCAGTCTCGCGTGAGGCCCTGGCCCTGTCACCGGACGACCCCTATCTGCAGAAACGTCCCGGCGAATTCGAAAGCCGTGTCGGCAACCAGTCAGGCGATAAGGATTGAATTGATTCGCCGGGCGAATTGACATCCGCCCGGGTGCGGGACGGGTGCGGAACTACTCTTCGTCTTCCTCGAGCTTCGCGTCGGCCATCAGCTTCTCGGCCAGGTTCGGGGGCAGTTCCTCGTAGTGGTCGAATGACATGCTGAACGAGCCGCGATCCGACGTCATCGAGCGAAGGTCGGACGCGTAGGTCTGGCACTCGGACATCGGGACGGTCGCCTTGACGACCTGCTTGCCGCCGATGGCGTCTCCACCCATGATGCGGCCGCGACGGCTGCTGATGTCGCCCATGACCGTGCCCTGGTATTCCTCGGGAACAACGATGGTCAGCTCCATGATCGGCTCAAGGATGATCGGGGTGCACAGCTTGAACGCCGCCTTGAATCCGCGTGAGCCGGCCATTTCGAACGACCGGGCGTCGGAGTCGACGTCATGGTACTTGCCGTCGATCAGCTTGACCTTGATGTCCACGACCGGGTAACCGGCGACAACGCCGCGGGTCATGCAGTCTTCCATTCCCTTCCTGATCGGCGGAATGAACTGCTTCGGAATCGAACCGCCGAAGATGGCGTCTTCGAAGTCGAATCCCTCGCCACGAACGTTCGGGCCCATGTCGATGTAGCAGACGCCGAACTGTCCACGACCGCCGGACTGCTTCTTGTGCTTGCCTTCGACGTTCTTCGCGGAACCACGGATGGTCTCGCGGTACGGAATGCGCGGCAGCTTCAGATCCACGTCGACGTTGAACTTGTTCTTCAGCTTGTCGACCGCTGCCTGAACGTGAACCTGGCCGAGACCGCTGACAAGGAATTCCTTCGATTCGTCGTCGCGCGAAAGCTGCAGGCCCGGGTCTTCCTCGACGATCTTCTGGATGGCCGCTGAGAGCTTGTCCTCGTCGCCGGAAGCCTTCGGCTTTATGGCGTAGGAGATGCACGGCTGGGGCAGCGGCGGAATCACCAGGTTGCCCAGGCCATCCTCGGAGCCGATCGTGTGACCGGAGTTGGTTTCCTTCAGCTTGACCACTGCCACGACGTCGCCGCAGACGGCCTTCTCGACCTGCTCCTGCTTCTTGCCAAGCAGCTTCACGATGGAACCGAAGCGCTCCTTGGCGCCGGTCGTCAGGTTCACGAACTGGCCGTCCTGGGCGATCGAGCCGGACGCCACCCGGAAAACGCTGATGCGACCGGTCTGAAGATCCACGATGCTCTTGAAGACGCTGCCGATGAACTTGCCGTCCGCGTCAACCACCAGTTCGGTGACCTCGTCGCCCTTGCGCAGCTTCAGGCCGCGGCGATCGAGCGGAGACGGGCCGTAGGCGGCGATCACGTTCATAAGGAAATCGACGCCCATGCAGGTGGCCGCGTTCAGCGGAAGCACGGGGATGACACCGGCCTTCTTGAAGCCGATGGTCAACGCCTTGACAAGGTCCTCTGTCGGCAGTTCGCCGTCGCTGAAATACTTTTCGGTAAGGTCGTCATCCTGCTCCGCCAGCTTCTCGACCAGCGGTTCACGCGCTGATTCCACGTCGCCGGCCATGGCCGCGGGAATATCGCCCTTCACGCCGGCCAGCGGGTCAGCGTAGGTGAAGGCGCAGTTGTTGACCAGATCCACGATACCCTTGAACCCCGCCTCCGATCCGATCGGCAGGGCCATCGGGACGACCTCGTTGCCGTACCGGTTCTGCAGGTCGGCCACGATCTTGCTGTAGTCCGCGCGCTCGCGATCCACCTTCGTAACGACGACCATCATCGGGATGCCCTGCTCGGTCAGCATCTCGATCGCCTTCTCGGTACCCACCTGAACGCCGTCGACGGCGCTTACCACCACCACGGCCAGGTCGGTCGCCATCGTGGCCATCACGGTCTCGGCGGCGAAGTTCGTGTCACCGGGGACGTCGACGATGTTGATAAGCTTCTTGGCCCACTGCGCGTAACCGACAGACGCGGAGATGGAGGAACGGCGGCGAATCTCCTCGGAATCGAAGTCGAAGTTCGAGTTGCCTTCCTGGACGCTGCAAAGCCTGCTGGAAGTCTTGCCAAGAAACACCATGGCCTCGGCCAGAGTCGTCTTGCCAGAGCCCTGATGTCCGTACAGGCCGATGTTGCGAATCGATCCAGGTTCGAAGGTCTTCATTGTCTTATCCTGTTGAAATACGCCAAAAAAACCCGCCCGGCATCACAGAAACCGGGGACCCCGAAAATAGTCCGGGCGCCGTTTTGTACTAGATGCGTGAATTTATGTCAATCATCGATCCTTTGCCGGGGTTGCCCTTGACGCTTTGTGGCATGACGATTATTTTCCGGATCCGGGTCTGAATCCCCCATTTTATGGCAGGTTGCGCCATGAGCGATCACGACGGAATCACGGTTTGTCTGACGAAACACGTGCCGGCCGATCAGCAGATGGCACTGTACCTTCAGGCCGGCTGGGTCGACGCCAATGACGACCCTGCGGATCTGCGGGCGCTGGTTGCCGGTTCGTTCCTGGTCGCGGCCGCCTTTGACAGCCAGGGAATGCTTTGTGGCATGGGGAGAATCATCTCCGACGGCTCCAGTGACTGTTACATCCAGGACGTGGTGGTCAGGGCCGATGTCCGGGGGCGTGGCGTTGGCTCCAGAATAGTGTCGCTGCTTGCCTCCGAGGCCAGAAGTCGCGGACTGCGGTGGATTGGCCTGGTCGCGGCGCCAGGCACCACGCCGTTTTATGAGTCCCTGGGATTTCGACCCATGAAGGATCACGTTCCAATGCTGCTTTCCATATCGGGGCCTCTCGCTCCCGAATCGGCCACCCCCACTGGTGATAAATAATGTCCGCGCTTCTCGAATGCGATTTCCATCCATTCCGGCTCGATGACCGTGAAACCCTGATGCCTTTCTTCATGTCGATGGGTTCGAGCCTGTGCGAGTATTCGTTTGGGGTCCAGTTCTGCTGGCAGTCATTCAATCGCTCCGACTGGGCAATCATCGATGACATGCTGGTCGTACGCTTCATCGAAGCCGGCGAACAGCGGTTCCTGTGCCCTGCGGGGACAGGCGATCGAGGGCGGCTTGTCGAGAAACTGATGAATCACCAGGCGGCAAGCGGGTCGACTCCCCGCATCGACTTCGTGCCGATGTCGGCGGCGTGCCCCAATGCCGACGAGGGGCTTTTCATCCAGCGGGACAGGGACAACGACGATTACGTGTACCTGGCCGCGGATCTGGCGGATCTGCCCGGCCGCAGGTTCTCACAGAAACGCAATCACATATCGGCCCTTTCACGGGTCAGCCAGTGGGAGGTCAGGCAGGTCGAGCCGAACGGTCGTCTGGGACAGATGCTTTCGTTCATCCAGGAATGGTCTGAAGGACGCGATATGCCCGACGGCTCCGCGATCGCCAGCGATCACGACGCGATGGTGACGGCGCTGAAGCACGCGCCCGCGCTGCGCATGGACGTGTTTGAACTGATCATCGACAAACGTTTCTCGGGACTGTCGATCGGTTCGATGACATCGAACGACACTTATACGATACACTTCGAGAAGGCGCTTCCAGAGATCCGCGGTGCGTATCAGGCGATTTGCAGCGGCGTGGCCGGCCTGGTGCGCGACCGCTGCATGTTCATCAATCGCGAGCAGGACATGGGCGTGGAAGGACTCAGGAAGACGAAACATTCCTGGAATCCGGTTCGGATGGAGGAATGCTGCTCCGTGTTTCGCGTGTAACCTGGACTGGTGACGTCAATGATTGCATTTGAAAGACTTGAGATCACGCTGGACGACCTGCCGGATGTGGCCCGCGCCGCGTGCGCCCCGGACTCGCCGGCCGAGCGCCGTCTGCTGCTGGCCCGCGCCAGCATACCGATGGCGCCGGCCGAACTGGTCGCCACCGTGTCGTTCCTTCTGTCGGATCAGTCCGACCTGGTCTCATCCGCGGCGAAAGAGACCTTCGCGTCGCTTCCACCGGCTCTGTTCCTGCAGGCATTGCGACAGATGACCTCGGCGGCGGTTCTGGACGTGGTCGCGCGTTCGATCAAGCTGGACAACGACGACGCCGTTGAAATAATCATTCACAACAAGGCCACGTCCGACAACACGATCGGGTTCATCGCGGCCAGGGCGGTCGGCAACGTCCTTGATATCATCGCGCGCAACCAGATGCGCATCCAGCGATGCCCCCGAATCGTCGAGGCCATCTACTTCAACCCGAACGCCCGAATGGGTCTTGTTCTCAACCTCCTTGAAGATGCGGTCCGGCTCGGCCTGGACATGAGTTCGATCCCTGGTTACGACGAGATCGTCGCATCAATCAAGGGCGGAAAGGCCAAGGCTGAACCGGCGCCCGCTGCCGAACCCGAGGCCGCCGGTCCGGCCGCCGAGGAAGAATCGGAACAGCCCGCCCAAACCTTCCAGGCCGAGGAAGGCGGCGAGATTCCGAAAGACTGGCTGACCGGGCTTGACGAGGAAGATGGGGACGCCGCCGGGCTTGACGACGATTCGTTCTCGGCGATTCTGAACGGCAACATAGGGGAAGGCGGAGAGGATCCGGAAGGCGGGCCGCTGGGCAAGAACCTGCTGGCCGAGATCCCCAGGATGTCGGTGCCGCAGAAGGTCAGACTGGCGCTGCTGGGAAACGAGGGCGCTCGACGCGCGCTGATCAGGGACACGAAGCGCGTCGTTTACATGTCCGTAATCAAAAGCCCGCGCCTGACGGACAAGGAAGTCGCGGACTTCGCAAAGAACAAGGCTTTGAACGAGGAAGTCATCCGCACCATCGCGACCAACCGCGAATGGACGCGCAATTACGTGGTCAAGATGGCGTTGATCGAAAACCCGAAATGCCCCTCCGCCATCGCCACCGGATTCCTTCGCATGATGCAGCAGAAGGATGTCAAGAACATCGCCCGCTCGCACGATGTCCCGGGCTATGTCGCCCGAGCCGCCAAACAGATTCTCGACGCCATCGAAGCCGGAAAGAAATTCTAGCCGTCCCAGGGCTGGCGCCGTGGGGGTTTAGGATATCGGGCACCCGTCCCAGGGCTCACGCCCTGGGCTCTGGATGGGAGGCCCCTCGACGAGCGAGGGGCCTGGATCGTGGTCAGGTGCCCGCCGTAGGGGCGAATGAAAATTCGCCCTTCTGCGACAGGGTCAGGATCAGGGTCAGGATCAGGGACGGGAACAGGATCCGGAGGCCGGCCCGCAGGGCCGGTCGTTCATTCAGAGCCCAGGCACGAGGCAGGCGCCACCGGCGCCGCCGAGGCCCTGGGATCACGGGCGTCTCCACCAATCCCCAACCATCTTGAGGCCGGCCCGCAGGGCCGCCCGTTCATTCGTACGGGCGTGGCGGGCGTTGATTGGTAAAGGTCCCCTTCGGCTGCTTGCAGATGCGGCTGACGGGGTCGGGGACAGGGACAGGGTCAGGATCGGGTATCCGGCGTAGGGGCGAATGAAAATTCGCCCTGTTCTGACGGCGAACCGCCCATGCCAGGGGCGAATGTAATTCGCCCCTACACGGGCGTGGCAGGCAATTCGCCCTTCCTCAATCAATCCTTGATGCGGGAAACCCGGACGTTGACGCCCAGCCATATGTCGGTGTCACGCAGGCAGCGACGGTCGTCAAGGTCGGGATAATCGATGTTGTAGTGAAGGCCCCTGGTCTCCTGCCGGTTCAAGGCGCTGCGGACGATCAGTCCGGCCACCGTCGAGATGTTGCGCAGTTCGGCCAGGTCCGCCGTGAAAGGCGACTGAAGCAGATAGTCCCTGACCTCCCGGCTGACAAGATCCAGACGACGCCTGGCAGCGTTCAGACGACGATTCGACCGCACGATACCCACGTAGTTCCACATCAGTCGCCGGATCTCGTCCCAATCCTGCGAAACCATGACGTTCTCGGCCGTGGACGACAGCGCCGTGCTCATCATCCAGGTCTGCGGGTCCGGCATCGTGTCGCCAGCCTTGAAATCGTTCATCCGGGTTATCACGTCCGCCGCGGCGCGCCTGCCGAAAACCACCGCTTCAAGCAGGGAGTTCGACGCCAGCCTGTTCGCGCCGTGCAGACCGGTGCAGGCGACCTCGCCAATCGCGTACAGTCCGGGAACCGAGGTGTGCCCGTCGAGATCCGTCTGCACTCCGCCGCACATGTAATGCGCCGCGGGAACCACCGGAACCGGCTCGGTCCGCAGGTCGTACCCGAAGCGCGCGCAGGCCGCCGTCAGGTTCGGGAATCTCGATTCGATGAAATCGGGCGTCCTGGCGGTCATGTCCAGCAGGACGTGATCGTTGCCCGTCATCTTCATCTCATGATCGATCGCGCGCGAAACGATATCGCGCGGGGCCAGTTCGCGCAGTTCGTGGTAGTCCTGCATGAACGGGGTGCCATCCACGCGCCGCAGCACGCCGCCCTCGCCTCTCAGCGCCTCGGACAGCAGGAAGGACTTGGCTCGCGGATGGTAAAGACACGTCGGGTGGAACTGGAAGAACTCCATGTTCGCCACGCGCGCGCCCGCCCTGAATGCCATCGCCACGCCATCGCCCGTCGCCACGTCCGGGTTGCTGGTGTAAAGATAGACCTTCCCGGCGCCGCCCGTTGCCAGCACCACAACGCCCGCGCTGACCTGAATCAACCGCCCGGTGTTGCGGTCGAGCAGGAACGCCCCGCCCGCCCGACGCCGACCCGACGCGTCCTCGCGCAGCCACAGGTCTACGCCCATCGCGTTTTCCAGGAAGGTTATTCCCGGCGTTTCGCGAGCCTTCTGCAGCAACGCCCGCTGAATCTCGTCTCCGGTGATGTCTCCGGCGTGAAACACCCTGCGCCGTGAATGGCCGCCTTCCCTGGTCAGGTCGTAATCGCCATCGACCTCGGAAAAGCGCACTCCCTGCGACACCAGCCAGTCGATGTTCCCGGGAGCCGACTTCACCACCAGTTCGACCGTGTCCGCGTGGCACAGCCCGGCCCCTGCCTTCAGAGTGTCGGCCACGTGCATCTCGAACGAGTCGTCCGCCTCGTTCACCGACGCCACACCGCCCTGCGCGTATCGCGTGTTCGATTCCCCGGCGTCGACCTTGGTCGCCACCACGACGTTCATGTGCCTGGCAACATCGATCGCGAACGAAAGTCCGCCGATCCCGCTGCCCAGCACCAGGCAGTCTGTCTTCATCTGGTACTACAACCTCCCGAGCATGCTGCGCGCCTCGGCGCAGTCCGGCTGCTCAGAGAGCAGTCTGGTAATGAATTGACGAGCCTTCTTGTTGTCGCCGCGAAGCTCGTTGATCCTGGCAAGCGACAGCAGAACCTCGCGCCGCTGATCCAGCGCAAGCGAGTCCATGCGCAGCAGCAGCGGCTGGAAGACCCGCGCCGCCTTCTCGACGTCGCCGTGCTTCATGTGAAGTCGCCCCAGCGCCATCGCGTTGCCTGTATTGGTTGAATCGTGTTCGTGGCAGATCCGATAGAAATCGACCGCCTTGCGCGTGTCGCCGGCCTGCTCGAGGATCCTGCCCAGCGCGTTCGCGTAAGGGGGAAGTTCCTTCAACATGCGCTTGGCTTCAAGGTAGGTAACAAGCCATTCAAGGTACGGAACCGCCTTCTGATCCTGGCCTTCCGCCAGCAGATGGTCGACGATGGTCGTCACCACCCTGGAATCGTCCCGACTGAGCGCCCACGCCCGCTCGGCCCACTCCAGGAAGCTGGCGCCGTCACCCATGTGTTTGCGGTAGATCTCGGCGATCTCCATCGAAAGCGCGGACCTGGCCGCGTCTTCCGTGGTCGTCTCAAGCTCGCCCTTGAGCAGTTCAAGAACCTTGCCGTAGTCTCCACGCTCCAGGCTGATGTCCTTCAGGAGGTACCTGACATCCGGGTGATCCGGATCCAGTCCGGCCGCCGCCTGCAACGCTGAACCGATCTCGGTCGGGTCGCCGCCCAGCCTGCCCAGCAGCCTGGCGATACCCAGGAACGCCTCGACAGTAGCCTGCTTGCCGGCGTTCATCGTCGAAAGCCGCCTGAACATTTCAAGCGCTTCTTCCAGCTTGCCTTCCGATTCCCGGACCCCGGCCACGGTCAACAGGGCCTCGGGCTGGTCCGGGTCGATCGCAAGGATCTCGTCCGCGATCATCGCGGCCAGCTTGTTGTCCCCGATCCGCGAGTGCGCGACCGTCGCCGCCTGCGAAAGCTGAACGATCTTCTCGTGCGGGTCCTTCTCGAACGACGCCCGCCGCCGCATGACCGCGATCAGCGAACTCCAGTCTTCGACCTTGAAGTAAAGCCGCAGCAGTTCTCCGTTCACCTCGTCCGACGACGGGTCGATCTGCGACGCCTTGCGTGCGAACGAAATGGCCAGGGTCGGATTCTCAAGCTCGTTGGCCGCGATCGACGCCGCCTTCAGAGCCAGGCGCAGCCGCTCCTCGGGGGCAAGGTCGGACTCGATGGCGTAGTTCAGCAACCGGGCCAGGGACTCCCAGTCCTCAAGTTCCTCATAAATCTCTTCCAGGGCAATCCGGGCGCCGTTATGGAATTCGTCCTCGGCGATGATGCGTTCGACCGTGGCGCGCGCGGCCCGAACGTCCTTCAACTCTTCACGCTGAAGCGCGGCAATCTCAAGCAGCGCCGCGAACTGAGTCTCGCGGTCGGGCGCAACGGACACCATTCTTTCGATGGTCTCTATCTCGGCCCTGACGTTGCCCTGACGCCTGTAGCACTCCCTGGCGCGCTTCAGCAGTTCCTGACCGGCCGCTCCGGTCTCGATGGCTTCCTGGTATGCCTCGGACGCATGTCTGTCCTGACCCTGCGCCTCGTAAATGCCGGCAATACGCTCATGCACCGCCGTCCGCTCCGCCGCGCCCAGGTCCAGCCTGAGACGGTGACGCAGCACCGCGATCACGTCCGAATGGCGACCGGCCTTCGTGTAGCTCTCATCCAGCAGTTCCAGCGCCTGCCGATTGCTCGGATCGATCTCGAGAACCCGCTTCAACGCGTCCTCGGTCGCCTTCGGGTCATTGAAACCGTATTTTCCCGCGCGGTCGACCGCCAGCAGGAGCAGCTTCTTCTCAAGGTCCTGCCACGACGCGGCCTTGGCGGCCGTGCGCAGGATGTTCCAGGTGGCCCTGCCGTCCGCCGCGCGGTCGATGCACTCCATCGCCCGCTGGAGTATGTCGTCGTTCGAAGGATCCAGCGCCAGCGCCGCGCCGACGTGTTCCAGCTCGCGGTCCGTCATTTCCAGTCCCGCCGCCGCCACTGCCGCCTGCGTGTGCATCTCGACCAGGTCCGAGACCTCGCGAGCGCCACCGATCTGCGCCTCGACCGCCTTCAGCAGTCCAGCGTTGTCGCCCGACTCAAGGTATGCGCGTCGAAGCGCGTCGGAGGCCCGGCGCTGGAACAGCGGTTCCGCCTGAAGCACGCTCATCAGGCCGATGGCGTGCTGATTGGACGGTTCGGCGGTCAGAACGCCCTTGACCAGTTCGAAAGCAGAGTCCGGGTCGCGCGAGTTCTCTACCAGCATCTCCGCAAGGCGCATCTTCAACACGCTGTCGGCGCCGTCACCCGCCAGGGACAGTCGCTGCCTGAGCACCTTGACCTGATCGTCCCTGCGTCCAAGCTGACCGAATATCTGGTCCTGCCGCGCGAGCACCTCGTCACAATCCGGGTCGATCAACAGATAGGCGCCGTAATGCAGGGCCGCGGAAGTCGGGTCGTTCAGATGCTCGAACGCGATGTCGCCGGCCAGACGCCGCATTCTCGCGACATCGTCGTCGTCGATCACGTCCTCGACTGCCGTGGCGACAACCACGTACGCGGCCTGCCACACGTTGCCTGCCTCCGCGACGCCGGACAGCAGTTCCAGTGCCGGTCCATATCCGGGCACCGCCGTCAGCGCGTCGCCGATGTACCGCAGCGCGCCCTCGTGCTGCCCCATCCGTTCGGACTGCACCGCGCCGGCCCGAACCAGCAGGGTCGCCCTGGTGATCGGGTCGGTCGCCAGGTCGGCCTGTCGACGAAGGATGTCGATCAATTTGTCGTTCTCGCCGGAGGCGACAAACACGGCTTCGAGAGCAAGCGCGGCGTCGACTGCGCAATCCCCTCCGGACACCAGATCCAGAAGTCCGGTTCTGGCCTCTTCGTCGCGCGGATCGAAATCGATCACCTTCCGGTACCGTTCAAGCGCCTCGACGGTGCGTCCCATCCTGCGGTGAAGCACCCCGGCGATACGCAGGTTCATGGCTGCCCTGCCCGCTTCGTCCTCAAGCGCTTCCTCGCGGGTCGTGTAGAGCTTCAACAGGTTGTCGAAGTCCGAAGACTCAGTCAGCAGAACCGACAGCCGTTCAAACGCGAAATTGTCCGCCGGTTCCAGTTCAAGGATCATCTCAAGCGCGGTTACCGCGGAGTAGCGGTCCTGAAGCCTGGCCTCGAAAACCGACGCGGCCTTCTTCAATGAAGCCAGCCTCAGTGTCGAAGCGGTCGCCGTGCGCCCGATCTTCATGTACATGTCGGCCAGCGAGTCGAAGGAAGACAGTCCCTTCAGGATGTTCTCGTACATCGACCAGGCATCTTCGTCGTCCGGATTCTCGTCAACGATCTGGTCCAGCACCGCCGCCGCGTCCATCGCCCTGTCGGGTACGCGGGCCAGGATGCCGGCGAGTTCCATTCTCAGGTCGCGCCTCTGTGTCTGGTCGGTGGTCAGATCGGCCTTGTGACCGACCCAGACGGCCAGTTCCTCGTCGTTGCCCGACTCGCGCGCGATCTCTTCAAGCTCATCAACGGCGACCTGGTTGGTCGGGTCGACGTCAAGAATCTTCTTCAGGACATCCGCCGCTCCGTCCGGACTCTTCACCTGGGAACGCAGGATCCCGCAGGCGTCGAAGTAGTACTTCACCCGCATCTCGGGTTCAGGCGTCATCTCGCCCAGGCTTTCGTAAAGAAGGGCCAGTTCGCTGTACCGTTTCAATTCCTCATAGAGTCCGGCCAGCCTGCGGATGACCTCTTCGTCATCCGGGTGCCGCAGGAACGCCAGCCGCAGGAAGTCCGTCGCGTCCTCGGGCCGACCGAGCTTGTTCTGCAGCAGATCGGCTATCGTCATCGCCAGTCCGAACGCGGCCTCGGAATCCTGGTTCGCCTCGAGCGCCTTCTCCAGAACCGGCAACGCGCGCGGAATCCTGCCAAGCCTGCCCGCCACGTCGACATAGGTGTTCAGCGCCTCGATGTCCCCCGGAACAGCATCGACCAGCCTGCCCAGGTCTTCGAACCTGAAATCGTGCAGACGAAGTTTTTCCTCGATCTCGACGGCCCTGCGCAGGCAGAACTCCGCCGTCGGCTCGGCCAGCCTGGCCGAAACACAGAAACGGTAGACGTCCAGCAACCTGCGCTGATCCCCGCGGTTGGTCAGCATTGCCGACACCGCCTCGAAGATCGGCGGTTCCGGCTGCTTCTTGAACAGTCGGCACGCGGCATCCATGGACGAAGGCTCCAGGTCCGGAAGCGACGCCAGTCTGATCACCGCGTCCCTTACCTCGTCCGCGGCCCCGGCCTCAAGGGCGCTTTCAGCCACCCTTTGCAGCAGCCAGGCCGTCCGGGACTTGTCCATCTGGTCTTCGGGCAACGCAAGGCGCGCGTCCAGTTCGGTCTTCCAGAGCCCGCGCAGACCTTCCTTGTCACCGCTCCGCTCGAGCAGCCCTGAAAGCACGTCGAGCGCGGTCGGATCGAGCGGCCTGAGAGCCAGCACCTCGCGATAGCAGTGGACCGCCGCGGCCTGATCCTCGAGTTTGCCGGCCGAAATCCTGGCACAGTCCAGCATCGCGTCGGCACGCTCGTCAACATCGGTGTAGATGTGGAGAACAGCCAGCTTCAGGGCCGCCACATGCCGTTCCCAGTCCTCGACCTGACGCGACAGATCGATCATCACGCGGATGGCCTCGGGGTCGTCCTCGCGATCGCCCAGCGCGTCCTGCAGCAACTCGATTGCCGAACGGACTTCTCCGGACGAGGCCAGCCTTGCGGCCGCCTGAGTCCTGATCGCGTTCGCGGCACCCTTGTCCGCCATTCCGCCCACCGCGCCGCGCACAAAATCCACGACGCGGGTCACGGCACCCTGGCGCTCCATCTCGGTAAACAGGGCGGCCAGCACCGCCGGGTCCGAAGGCACGCATGCAAGCGCGTCGCCGAATGCGTCCGCCGCCTCGGCATCCATCCCGATTGCCGCGCAGGCGGCGCCGATTCCCTGAAGGATCGCGGCCTTTTCAACGGGCTCGGATGCATGGCGCTCGCGCACCCTCAAAACGTCGATGGCCAGCGCCTTGTCACCGGATGCATCCGCCGCCAGTTCGGCCACGTCCGCCGCGGCAAGATCCAGTTCACCGCCTGCCATCAGCCGCCGCAGCATCTCGACCGCGCCCGAGTCGTCCGGTTCAACCGAAACGATGCCGGCAAGCGTGTCGATCGCCTCCTGGCCACGTCCGACGTCCGGTCTGATCAGGATCGTCACGGACTCCAGGCGGGCGGCCCTTCCCGAAGCGGCGTCGGTCGCCATCTCGGCGTCGCCGCGCAGGATGCTCAGCAGCGTCGTGGTGTCGTCGACCTTTCTAGCCAGATCCCTTGCCAGGGAACGAGCCTCGGTATCGGCCTGATTGTCGTCGAGAACCTGCATCAGCAGGCCGAGCGCGCGCTTCCCGTCGCCGATCGAGTCCGCCACGATGGCGGCCGCGTTGATAAGCTGCTCGCGCCGCCCGTCGCCTTCGACCGAACCGGCCACCAGCATGCGCGTTCCAGCAGCCACCTCGAAACGTTCCAGCGCGATCGCCGCGTCGACCATCGTCGGAGCCGCCTCGATTGCCCGGGCGTCGGCCACGGCGGGATCCGGCCGTTCGTCGATGACCTGTCCCATCAGTTCCAGGGCGCGCTGCCAGTCTGCAACTTCGGCGGCCAGAAGTCCTGCCTTGAAGCGGATGTCACGTCGCTCGTCGGTGTCATCCGCCAGATCCGCCATGCGGGCCAGTATCGGAATCCGACTGGCCGCGTCGCCGCGGGCCTCGTGAAGTCCGTCAAGCGCCGCAAGCGCCTCGACGCTGTCCGGGTAACGGTCTGCCAGGCCGATGTAGATGCGCTCGGCGGTGGCCGCATCGTTGCCATCCCGGGCCGCCAGTCCGGCCGCGGCCATCAGCAGACGCTGCCTGTCCGCGCGCGCCATCGGCTCGGCAATCGCCACGATGCCTTCGACCGCGTCCTTGACGAACCCGGCGCCGCAGGCGTTTCTCATGACCAGGTCAAGCACCTCGGGATCGTCGGGTGTCGCTCCGAGGGCGCCCATCATCGCGTCGAAGCACTCCCGGGTGTTGCCGCGCGCGCACTCGACCCTGGCGATCTCGCCCAGCGCCGCCGCGATGACCGACGGTGAATCACAACCGTCGATCCGCATGCGCAGCATGTTGATCAGACGGCTTTCCGCGCCCGGCATCGAACGCAGGGACTCGATCGCCCTGTCAATCAGGCCCGGTGCCCAGTCCGCGCGACCGCGCGCTGTTTTGTCCGACACCATCGCCTCGGCGAACGCCACTATCGCGTCGCTTCCCGGCGCGGCGTCCAGCGCGAGTCCAACGTGCCTGGCTGCGTCCGCCGGCAGCTTCATGTGATCCAGGTAGATTCCGGCAATGCTGAAGTGGATCGCGGCCATGTCGGCCTCGTACCCTTCCCGGCCGGCCTTTCGTTCCAGGTGGGTGATCAGGTCGCCGAAACGCCCGTGTTCCTCGAGGATCTCTTCCAGCATGGAATCGACCTCGGGGTCGAACTCAAGTTCGGAAAGCCCGCGCAGGGTCGTGACCGCCTCGTCCAGCAGGTGGTTGTCGACCGCGAACAGAGAGCGTTCGATCAAGGTCTGTCTGCGCTCCTGGTCCTTCTGGCAGTCGGCCAGACGCAGGAAGGTCAGCATCGCGGCGTCGACATTGCCGGTCGTCCGGTAAAGCGAAAGCAGTTCGGCCAGGAACGAGGCGTCGGCGTCCATGAACGGCAGCGCCCTCTCCATGGCGATCACCGCCAGTTCCGGTTCACCCAGGCGATGCCCGTACAACTCGCCCAGCTTTGCCGACATCCACGCCTCGAGTTCCGGATCAAGACTGTCCGCGCGTTCAAGCTGCGAATCGAGCATCTTCGCCGCCGTCGCGTATCCGTCCACCTGGCCGGCCAGTTCGATCATCCGCGACACGTTCTCCTCGGTCGGGAATTCGCCCACGGAATCGGCGACGGCCTTGAAGGCTCCCTGAACGTCCGAGGTCTCGCTCAGCCTGACGTCGGCCAGTTCCACCAGCAGCGCCGCGCGGCTGCCCGGGGAGGTCGAACGCTCGATTCTGGTCTGAAGGACCTGCACCAGCTTGTCCACCTGGTTGTTCTGGCGGTAGCAGGACTGAAGTATCGACCCCGCGATGTCCGTGTCGCGCCCCGACTCAAAGATCGCTTCCACCTGACCGAGCGCGGCCTCGCCGCCCTCGGAAGACAGGACGCCCTCAAGAATCGACAAGGCCTCGTCGACCTCGTCCAGTCCGTCGACCAGTATCTGCGCCAGTTCGGTGTCAAGCCTGACACGATCGCTGTCGTTCGCGGGGACTTCGCGCTCCTGCCGGATGACTCCGGCAAGCCGTTCCCAGGACTCCATCCTTTCCAGGGTGCGGTGAAGGCCACCCAGCGCCACTCGATCCGGCTCGCCCTTCAGTTCCAGCGCCGCTTCGTAGGCCTCGGAAGCCTTTTCGTCGTCGTTCAGGAGGTCCTCGTACAACGCGCCCAGCCTGAGATGCACCGTCTGCCTGGCAGCCGGGTCGGTCGCGACCGCCAGCCTGCGTCGCAGCACCGCCTCGAGTCCGGTGTAGTCTTCCTGCTGCATGACGATGGTTTCGAGCGTGTCCAGCGCCTGGGCATCGTTCGGATCATGTTCCAGGAGGGCCTCGAACACCTTGCGCGCCTCATCGTGGAACAGAAGCCGGTCCAGATAGACGTGCCCGAGCTGCCGCCTGAGATCCGCGGCCCATTCCGGGTCCGTCGCGTGGTTCACCACGTCTTCCAGCAGGGAAGCCAGCGGCTGCCACAGCCCGGCCTCGGAAGCGATCTCGACCGCCATGTCGACCAGCCCCGGCAGTCCGGGCGCTGTCGGGAAGGCCTGGATCGCCGAGGACATCGCCTCGAACGCCGCCTCGACGCGGCCGGTCTTCCTGAAGATGGCGGCCAGCTCGACGTGGTCGGCCTGCCTGCGGGCGGGATCGGTGCCATTGGCGGCCAGCACCTTCAGCGTGCGTTCCACCATGGCGCTGTCGTTCCTGGCCGTGGCCGCCTCGACGACCCGCCGTCCGATGGCCTCGTCGGTCGGGTCCGAGATGAACGCGTCTTCGAGATAGTCCAGCGCCCTGGACGGGTCCTTCAGATCCACCTCGCAGACCCTGGCCATCAACAGGCTCAGTTCCCTTGCCAGCCGGGCGTCACGCAGTTCGTACTGGGCCATCTGGGCCACGAACCGCCGAATCTCGCCCCTGCCCTTGTAAACCTGATAGATGCTTTCGAACTCGCCGCGCTCGATGTAGATGCGTTCCAGCCTGTTGGCCGCGATCTCGTCCGCCGGCTCGATCTGAAGCACACGGTTGTAGACTTCCTCGGCATTGTCGATGTCGCCAAGGTGCTCCAGGTTGATATCGCCCAGCTTGTGAAGCAGTTCGATACGACGCACCGTCGGCATCTGGCATTCGACTTCGGACGTCAGGAACATGGCGTAGTCGGCCCAGCGTTCAAGGCGGTTGTACAGCAGGTGCAGATTCTCGCGCGCCTCCCGGCAGCGTCCGTCGAGCCTGTAGGCCTCCTCGTACATCCGAAGCGCCTCGGCGTCATCGCGAAGGCGGTCGCGCGCCAGTTCTGCCGCGGCCAGCAGCAGCGGAACACGCCCCGGTCCCGGCTGGACCATCTCGAGCTGCTTCTTCAGCATCAGATACTGGCGTTCCTGGTTGTTCTTGCGTGCGTAGATGGTCTCAAGGCGCTTGACCACTTCCAGGTTGTGCGGATCCAGATCCAGAATCTTTTCCAGGAACGGTATCGCCTGGTTTTCGTTGGACATTCTGTCGATGGCGATTTCCGAAATCCTGTGGAAAAGATCAAGCAACTCGGCGGTGTCGGATGTGATTTCGACCTTCCGCTGAAGGATCTTCAACAGGTCGGGCCAGCGCTCGCCGGTCTCGTACCCGGTTTCCAGTTCCTTCAGGGCGACCGCGTTCGTCGGCGAGACCTCGACCACGCGGGCGTAGGCGGCCAGCATGCTCTCACGACTGGGCAGCTTGTCCTCGTCGCTGTAGATGTCGACTATGCGGAACAGCAGCGCGACCTTCTCGTCGATCGCCTCGGGTTCCAGCTTGCGGATCCGTTCGTTGTACAGTTCGACCAGGGCATTCCAGCGCGCGGACTTCTCAAGGATATCGACAAGGGAGTCGAAAGCGTCCGCGTCATGCGGCGTGATGGCAAGAATCCGTTTGTAGGCCTCGGCCGCCTTGTCCAGCTTGTTCAGCCGGTTCGCGGCCACGGCTGCCATCCGGCGGTTCACGTCGACACGTTCCGCGTCATCGTTCAGCGTGGTCAGTTCGAACTGAAGGGTCGAGAACATCTTCAGCCATTCTTCGCGGCCTTCGTGGTACCGAACGTAGAACTCCAGGGCATCATGACTGCCGGGGTTGACCGATCTGACGCGGCGCCAGACCTTCTCGGCGTCGTCCATCCTGCCCGCCATGTCCAGCAGGCGGCCCTGCCACATCGCGATCGACACGGCGGCGTCGCTGTTGCCCACCGGCACGCGCAGTTTTTCGGCAAAGGACGCCGCGCGCTCGAGGGCCGAGCACTTGACCACCTGCTCGCGGTAGTGGCGCCTGAGCTCTTCGTTGCCCGGGTTCTCCTCGATGGCGGACTCCATCATGGTCAGGGCGCCGGTGCATCCGGCCCCGTCACCCAGTTCGATGGTGGACGCCTCGATAAGCAGGGTCGGCTTGAAGTCGTCGTGAAAACCGCGAGAGAGATCCAGCAGGAAGTCGCGTCCCCGGGTGGCGGCCCCGATCGCGGACGCTGCCTGGACATACAGTCCGCGCAGTTCGCTGTCCCTGGGCGTCTTACGGATTTCCTCTTCAAGCTGCCCCAGCGCGTCGTCCGAGCCATCCTCGGCGGTCCCGTTCAGAATCAAGGCCTTTGCCGCCGCGACCGTCTCGTCACGGTTCACGGTCTTTCTGGATGAGGCAACCGCTTCGGCAAGCAGGGGTCCGAAACGACGGTTGAACTCGGCGCCCGCGCTGCCGGCCAGCAGTCGCAACAGACGGATTCTGGTCTCGACGCCCAGTTCCTCGCCGAAACGGTCATACACGTCGGCAAGAGCGTTCGGGTCCAGCCTGAGCACACCGGCCGCGAGCGATGCAAAAGCCGCCACGTCTTCGTCCGGAGAAACCACCGCGAAGATCTCGGCGGCCGCTTCGGCTGCCTGGTTCGCCAGCACGGGCCGCGAACCCTGTGAATCGTCGAAGGACGACGTGATTGCCCAGGCCAGCAGAAGCCTGCCGGTAGCGATCGCCAGCCACTTCCTGCCTTCGGGATCCTGATTGGTCTGAAGCCTTCCCCGCACGGCAGTCAGGAAGGCGCGGACGGATTCTTCGTCCATATCTCGAACAAAATCAAACAGATCCCGCTCATTAGCGAGTTCAATCACAAGGTCATCCAGGAACGTTTCGATCTGCGATACGTCGATAGACAATTTGCAGCTCCCGCCGGTGCGCTTTGGGCCTCGTGAATTTGTATCGCGACGGACGCGCATTGGCAAGGCAGATCTGGATTATTACAACATCGCCCACGCGTGCGCGACCGCCATATGCGGACGGTTTCAGGAAAGGGCGAATTATCATTCGCCCCTACGCCGGAATTGGGCCGTTCTCGTAGGGGCGAATCACATTCGCCCCTGACCGGGGCGGTTCGCCGTCGACGTACGCAACAACATGTTCATAATTCTCCCCGGGCCGCCCCCTCCCCTTCAACCGGTCGAATTAAACTGATAACCTCACGGGGGCTTCCGGATACTCCGGGGTTCGATTGGTCCGGCAAACCTGCAGGTATTGAAATGGCCTTTGTCCATCTCCACGTCCACTCCCATTACTCGCTGCTGAATTCGACGGTCCAGATCGAACCGCTTCTGAGGCGGGTCAAGATGCTGCAGATGGACGCGGTGGCCCTTACCGACACGATGAACGTGTTCGGCTCGCTCGAACTCAGCGCTGTCGCGAAAAAGAAGGAAATCCCCGGAATCAAGTACATCTACGGGTCCGAACTGCTGATCGACACGAACGGCACGTCGGCCCCGTTTCACCTCGTGGTGCTCTGTCGCACGTCGGAAGGCTTCGCGAATCTGCGAGACATCCTGTCGGAAGCGGCCATCAACAGCCCTCGCGAGGACATTCACTGCACGACTCTCGATATGCTGCGCGCTCACTCCGCCGGCCTGATCGGGATGTCAGGATGCCTGGGCGGCGAGATTCCCCAGGCGGTCCTGCGTGGCCAGGACGTCGCCGCGGTCATCGAACGCTACCGCGACATCTTCGAACCGGGCCGCTTCTATCTGGAGCTGCAGGGCAACGACCTGGCCGAACAGAAGACGGTCAACCACGCTCTGCATGAGCTTGGCGGCCGACTCGGAATCCCGTGCGTTGCCACGAACAACGTCCACTACCTGGATCGCGAGGACGCGGCCGCCCACGCCGTGCTCGTCGCCATCGAAAAGCGCCGCACCCTGTCCATAGACGCCCTGGACCACTACCCGCTCGACTCGTTCCATTTCGCGGACGAGGCGACGATGCGCCGCATCTTCTCGTGGTGCCCCGAGGCAGTCGACAACACCGTCGTCATCGCCGACTCGATCGAGGGCGACACGCTTTTCCGGTCGAAGACGCACTTTTTCCCGGTGTTCACTCCCGATGACGGGTCGCCCACCGACCAGTATCTTCGCAGGCTCGCAGGCGACGGCCTCGCCCGCCGACTGGCCTCGCCCAACAGGACCGGACGCGTCATCGAGCACGATGTTTACCGGAAGCGGCTGGATTACGAACTCGAGATAATCATCAAGCTCCATTTTGACACGTACTACCTGGTCGTCTGGGACTTCATCAACTGGAGCCGCAGCCACGGCGTTCCCGTGGGTCCGGGACGTGGCTCGGGCGCTGGTTCGCTCGTCGCTTATGCGATCGGAATCACCGACGTTGATCCGATGGCTTACGACCTTCTGTTCGAGCGCTTCCTGAACGCGGAACGCATTTCGCCCCCCGACTTTGACATAGACTTCTGCCGGGACCGTCGCTACAAGACTTTCGAGTATGTAACGGAAAGATACGGTCAGGATCAGGTCTGCCAGATCGTCACATTCGGCAAGCTCAAGGCAAAGGCAGCCATCAAGGACGCGGCGCGCGTGCTCGGGTTCTCATTCGAGGAAGGCGACATGCTGACCAAGATGATACCCGAGGCGCCGGGCACCACTCTCGAAAAGGCGGCCGAGGCGGACAAGCGCATCATGGAACTTTGCGTGCCGGGCAGCCGGTTCGGCAGGCTGTGGGATCTTTCCCTCAGGATCGAGGGTCTGGCCAGGCAGACCGGCAAGCACGCCGCCGGTGTCGTCATCGCCGACCGTCCGATCCGCACCTATGCTCCGCTGTACAAGAACGACGACGGATCGGTCGTTACCCAGTACGACATGGGCAACCTTGACTCGGTCGGCCTGATCAAGTTCGACTTTCTGGGGCTGCTTTCACTGACCATCAGCGACCATGCGATAAGCAACATCAGGGCCCGTCGCGACCCGGACTTCGACATAAACAAGATCCCGCTGGACGACCCGGCCACTTTCGAACTGATCTGCTCCGGACGCACCGCCGGAGTATTCCAGCTTGAAACCGCCGGCATCACCAAGCAGGTCATGCGAATGCGCCCCGACCGCCTGGAAGACATAGTCGCGGCCATCGCGCTGTTTCGGCCCGGTCCACTGGCCAGCAACGTCGATCAGGAGTTCATCGCCGTAAAGCACGGCCACAAGAAGGCCGAGTACGCGCACGACTCGCTGCGCGAAATCCTGAACGAGACATACGGCACGGTTCTGTACCAGGAGCAGGTCATGCTTATCGCCGCCCGCCTGGGCGGTTTCAGCCTGGGACAGGCGGATATCCTGCGCAAGGGCATGGGCAAGAAGGACGCCGCCGCCATCGCGAAACAGAAACAGCCGTTCATCGACGGCTGTATCGGCAACGGCATCCCGCGCGAGGTCTCGACGGACCTGTTCGACAAACTCGCCAAGTTCGCCGAGTACGGCTTCAACAAGAGTCACAGCGTCGCGTACGCCTACATCTCCTACCAGATGGCGTACATGAAGGCGCACTACCCGGTCGAGTTCATCTGCGCCGTCCTTTACGCGAAGAAATCCCAGCAGGACGACGTGATGCGTTTCATCCACGAAGCGCACGAGATGGGCATCAAGGTTCTTCCCCCTGACGTGAACACGTCCGGGCCGGATTTTTCCGTCGAGGACATCACCAGGCCGGATGGAACGACCGAGGCCGCCATCCGCTTCGGCATGACCGCGGTCAAGGGCGTCGGCGACTCGGCGATCGAACTGGTCATCCAGGCCAGACAGGAAGGTCCCTTCACAAGCGTCGAGAACTTCCTGTCGCGCATCGACACCAGGAAGGTGAACAGGCGCGTCATCGAAAGCCTTATCAGGGCCGGAGCCTTCGACGGCTTTGGACACACTCGCCGCGCGCTCTTCGAGGGACTGGCAACGCTTATCGACTCGGCCGCCAGGCGTCGGGAAGACCGCGAGGCCGGACAGTTCGGCTTGTTCGAGGACATCGACTCGTCGGAATCCGTGGACCAGGGACCGCCGCCGCTGGACGAGTGGCCCTCACGCGAGATGCTGGCGTACGAACGCGACGCGCTGGGATACTACGTCACCGGGCATCCGATCGATTCGTACCGCGACGACCTGACAAACTTCGACGTGGTTCAGGTGATGAGCCTCGACGAGGAGATGAAGGGACAGTCGGTCCTGATGGCCGGCATGGTTCTGGGCGTGACCGAGAAGCTGTCGAAGAAGGGTGAACGGATGGCGTTCGTGACCCTGGACGACGGGACCGGCCTGATTGAATGCGCGATTTACGCGCGCGTCATCGATCGCTGGGACAAGGTGAAGGGCGTCTCCGAACCGCTGCTGGTGAACGGCAGAATCGCCATCGACAAAAACCAGGACACCGAGGAAGTGAAATACCGCATTCTCGCCGACGCGCTTCAGCCGATCACCGAGGCCAGACGGCGCCTTGCGCGGGCGGTGGTGGTCAGGATCGAAACCTGCAGGGCCCTGGCCGATCTGTGCGATTCCATCCTGTCCATCGCCCAGGCGAACCCGGGCCCCACTCCAATCGAGTTTCACCTGCATGTGCGTGGCGTCGGCACGATGAGGTTGCGCGGCAGTTCGCTGCGTGCCTCGATAGACCCTTCCGACGACGTGATCACCGCCCTGCGCGGACTGCTGTTGAAAGGCAACTGTGGATGGGGTGAAAACCCGGTCGAGGTTCAGTAGGAATCACGTTCCAGCATGCGCTGGACCTCGATCGCCTCGCTTGACTTGCGATCCGGGACGTAACGCAGGTAAGCCTTGAAAGAGTCGCGCGCAAGCGTTTCAAGACCGCGGTCGCGGTAGATCAACCCCAGCAGACGGTGGGCCTCGGGGAACCTTGACGGGTTGCGCTTGACCGAGGCTACCAGATAGTCGATCGCGCGGCCCTGCTCACCCTGCCGCAGATAGACCCGGCCCAGGAAGTAATTCGCGTCCGGGTTCTGGGCGTCGCCCTCAATCACCTGCTTGAAATACGGAACCGAGTCGTCGTAACGGCCCATCTCGTAAAGGGCTTTACCGAACTCGACCATGATGTCGCGCCTTGACGGGGCCAGCGACAGGGCGTCCTGGAAGTCCTTCATCGCCTGCGGATACTTCTCGCGTCCGAAGTGGATCCTGCCGCGCAGCAGATAGACCTCGGCCACACGCTGATCCTGTGGAACCTCGTCGGCGGCGTACGCGGCGATGATGACGTCAAGCTGCTTGCGGGCCTCGGTCTCGCCGTCGACCGTGTCTAGAGCCAGGTATGCGCGGGCAAGCGCCAGCCTGAAGCCGTAATTCTCACCCTCCAGCTTCACCGCGTCGGTGTAGTAGGAAATCGCCTGCTGAAAATCCTTCAACTCCATGTAGACATCGCCCAGGTACAGGTTGGCCCAGGCGTTGGCCGGGAACCGGATGCGAACCTTTACCAGCACGTCCTTGGCCTTGTCGTACTCCTTGCACTGCCCCAGGGCGCGGCCCAGCGCGTTCGCCGCCTCGGGCCTGTCCGGGTTGTCGGCGACCAGCTTCTCGAGAATGGACTTCGCCCGCGAGGATTCCCCTACCTCCAGATATGCGTCAGCCAGCGCGACCGTGCCATCGAAATCAAGAGCCCTCTTCTTTTCCAGAACGTTCAGGATGGCCGCGGCTTCGTCGTTCCTGCCCTGCTGCTTGACCACCATGCCCAGCCGCATCTGCGCGGAATCGTTATCAGGTTCAAGCTGAACCGCCTTCCGCAGCGAGCCCTCCGCGCCGACGACGTCCTTCATGTCCATCTGAATTTCCGCCATCAGCACCATCAGGTAGCCCTTCTCGCCGAAGACGCCCATTCCCTGGACAAGCGTCTGTATCGCCTCCGGGTACTTGCCTTCCATCTTCAGCGCCATCGCCAGAAGCTCGTAAGCCTCGATAAAGGCCGGATCCAGTTCGATGGCCTTCTTCAACGAATCCTCGGCCGCCCTGAAGTGATCCTTTGTCAGGTGGTACCGTCCGACAAGCACCGGGAACCGCGGGGACTGCGGATACTTCTGGACGCCCTCGGCCACGGCCGCCTCGGCCAGCTCCGTCTCTTCCTCAAGATATGCGGCCGACGCGAACACCAGCAGGAAGTCCTCGGTCGCGCAGCCCGCCTCGCGGCAGGGCCTGAGTACGTCCAACACGCCCGAGCGCCGGTCTTTCGCGATCATCAGACGACCGGCCTCGATCACGGTCGGCTCGTCCGCGGGTTTGAGATTCAGCGCCGACTTCAACTCGTTCAGCCGCGCGTCATCGTCGCCGGCGGCCTCGTTTGCCTTCGCCAGGATGCGGTGAGCCTCGAAAATGTCGTTCGTGTCCACCCCGGGCGTGCCGTTCGTGATCACCTCGCCGGCCAGCCTGCGGGCCTCGTCGAAATTGTTTTCCTTGATGGCGATCTTCGCGGCCAGCACCCTGGAAGGAAGGTGTCTGGGGTCCTTGCCCATGATATCGGACAGGTGCGCCTTCGCCTCGAGCAGGCGATCCTGGGCGACCAGCGCCTCGGCAAGGAAGTACTTCGGCGAGACCACGCCCGGATTGCGCATCAGCGCGATCTCGAAGTACTTCTGAGCCTCTTCCGGCTTGCCGGTGCCCATCGCGATCTTGCCGTAGTAGTACAGAGCCTCGACGTCCTGCGCGGACGCCATCATCATGCTGTCCAGGACGGCCCTGGCCTCGGCGTACTTGCCCTGGTTCAGCAACTCGGTGACCTGGGACATCCCGGCCGCCGAACGGTTCTTCTTGCCGGCGATACCCTTCAGATCGTTCAGGCGCTTGACCAGCGCCTCATCACGCGCGAAGGCCGCCGGATAGCGCTCGCGGTACATGTTCAGCAGGCCGAACAGGCGCCCCAGGTTCTCCTCGGAATCGTCTTCGGCATAGGCGCGATCCGCGCGTTTGATATTCTCGACGTACGACTCGCGCGAGTCGCCCATCACCTGAACCTTGTTCTCGATGGTCTTGTAGTAACTGTCCGAGGACTTCTGACCACCGGTGAAGAAATTGATCCCGAAGTACCCGTAGTCGGTCAGGCCCAGCACGGCGCCCGCAAACGCGATAACCAGCACCACGAGAAGAACCGGCGCCAGTGCACGGCTCCGCTTCCCGCCATCGCCGGACTTAGCCTTCTTCGGACGCGGCGCCGGCGCGGCAGCCGCGCCCTTTCTGGTCTTTCCCTTTCGTCCCTTGGACGGCGGCACGTCGACAGTCAACGGCGCGGCCTCCTCGGGCGGTTCCTGATAGTCAACATCGTCGATAAGGGCGTTCAGGTCATCATCCCCGCCGTTGCCAGCGGGAATCCCGAAGTCGTCATCGCCGAGCGCCATGCTCAGGTCATGATCGATTCGTTCCGTCGAGGGACCGTCGTCGAAAATGCCCAGGTCGTCGTCAAAACCCGCCCCGCGCATCGCCTGTGTCGGCACGTCTTCCTGGTCAGGTTCCAGGGAATCCGCGACGGAATGGTCAGCGATCGGCTCGCTGGCAAAGAACGGATCCGACTCGTAATGCAGGAAGTCCTGCATGTCCGTGCCCGCCCCGGACTGGACTTCGGCAGGCCGATCCGCGCTCCGCGGAGGAGGAAGCGGCAGCTCGTCCAGACCGAATCCCATAGTGGCGTCCGGATCGACGTCGGCGAAACCGTCCGGAACATCGACACCCATATCGCGCAAAAATGCCGGTCCGGTGACAGGCTCAGGTTCTTTAGTGGGCTGGGGGACTTCAGGCCGCGGCTGTTCAGGCACCGAAATCTTAGACGCGGCCTGACGCTGGGACTCGTTGCCGAAGATCGTCTCGCTGCGCAGATGCGCCCCGTCGAACTTCAGGGAATACGAGCCGACCTGACCGGCGCCATGCCCCGCGCCGGCCCTTGACTGCTGCGCGGCAGGCTGCGGAGCTGGCTGCGACGAAAACAACGAACTCTGATCCACAACGATGCCGGTGCCGCATCCCGGACAAATCAAGGTCTTTCCGGGTTCAACGCCGTCCGTGCTCAATACTCGCTTGCAGATAGGACATTTCTGGCCCATAGACACCTCCGGATTGTCGAATAATACACCAAGACGGGCAATCCGGTAGTAGCTGATGACGAGCGCGCGCGAAGACGCACCACGCGCACAACGCAATTTGACTAACACGCGGCTTGGCATTAAATTTCGTTGTCACACTTCCTTTCAGAAACCGTGAGGGTTGTCATGGATAACGGTCCCACCAATTTCAACAACTCCCCGGAAGCCAACGCCATCCTCGGCAAGGGCGCCGAGTTCGAAGGCAAACTGGCATTCGAGGGAACCGTCAGGATTGAAGGTAAATTCCTGGGCGAGATTTCGTCCGAGGGCACTCTCGTCGTGGGCCAGGGCGCCAGGGTCGAGGCGAACATCGCCGTGGCGACCATCATCATCAATGGTGACGTGATCGGCGACATCCGCGCCACCACTCTCGTGTCCCTTCAGTCCACGGGCCGTCTCAAGGGCAATATCCTGACCGCAGGTCTCTCGGTCGCGCAGGGTGCCGTGTTCGACGGCGCGTGCCGGATGTCCGACGCGACCGATCCCGTTCCCTGAACAATCTCCCGGTGGCGGATCACGAAATGAAACGTCTCGGATCGGCATTGTCGATGTTCTGTCTGCTGGCCGCGCCGGTGACTCTGGTTGCCGGTTGCGACGACTTCAGCGAAGGCAGGCTGCTGCGCCACTACTCCCCCGCGCTTGAAAACGAGGGAACCGCGCCCGATGGCAGCGAAGCGATAGCCTTCGTGTCGGTTCTGGCGGATTTTCTTGGAAAAATCGATCCGGAAGGAAAGGACGCGGGAAGGTTTTCCGAAACATCGGCCCCGTTCCTGAGGGGATGGAAAAGCATCGACGTCGCGAAACGGCTGGGCACCGACAAATTTCTCGAACTGCTCGGCAGGAACGTCCTGGTCGCACAGACCAACGGCTACCGTTACACGCTGTTTCTGGAGCATCCGGCCGACGAGGTCACCTCGTTTCAGGACAGGAACGGCAGGACGATCGACATGGCGCCCTGCGTCAGTTACGGCAGCAAGATTCCCATCCTGCTGCCCCGCGTCCTTTTCGTGCATTACACTAACGGCGCGTTCTACCTGGATCTGGACGAATCATGCGCCTACCGCGACGGTTCCGATAAGCAATTCGATCCCGGCGTTCCTGCCGCCGACGGCGCCGAACCCGCCAGAGGGCCCCGCAAAATCGCTCTTCTGGACTTCGGCCTTGATGT
>Ga0209606_1001246_pt1 | contig 32534 bp, 42 predicted proteins | sample AD_UKC057_MetaG_FD_184412 | JGI IMG/M metagenome (GOLD analysis project Ga0209606, IMG submission 184412) | Active sludge microbial communities of municipal wastewater-treating anaerobic digesters from USA - AD_UKC057_MetaG (SPAdes) (version 2) | ecosystem: Engineered > Bioreactor > Anaerobic >...
CGAGTAGATCCTTCTCCATGGTAATGGTTGTGTCGGATGTAAGAGGATCCACGACCCTATTAACTTCAGCAGCTTCATCAGAATCAATGACTACATAGTCGCCTTCGACAAGATCAAGTTTGGCTATAGTTGCAGCCGCATTGAAAGTCACTACTGATCCAACGAATGAAGTAACTGTTTGATCATAGTTCGCGTCGCCAGCATCATAAGTTTCCAGAACTCTTCCTACGGAAGATGCGGTTCTGGTAGCAGGAGTTGCTTCGGGAATTACAACACCGAGGGATTCAGTTCCAGCACCTAAGGTTGTGGGAAATCGTACAAAGTCCCCAGCACCAATAGTTTGTCCACCAAGTAGCCAAACATTAGCAGTTCCAGTTGCAATATATGGTACTTTCTTGCCAGCAGCATAAAAGCCATCATAGGGCATTTGCTGACGCTGGTCATCCATTGCAACACCTAAATAATTATAGGGAACATTGGTTACTTGTGCTTTGATTGTGCCGTCGGCAGACCTTGTTACAAAGGCACCAAACGGTATTTCGCTTGCAGCCACACCGGTTTTAATAATTCCGCTTCCAGGAGTCTTAACACCCTTGAAAGTCATATAAGTTGGAATTGTTGCCATTTTTGTTTTATCTCCATAAAAATTTATTTAATGTTTATTTATTTTCGTCTATAATTAGAAGAAAGGGTTTTTTGCAGTTCGGCACGAGCCTTAGACAACTCGGAAACGTCTTCTCCTTCCGCAGGAATACCACGTGCGTTCATTTTTGGAATATCCATCTTAAAAACTTCGGGATTTGCAGCAATGTACTTCCAACCATTCTTTAAGAAGTTATCATAATGGACGCGAGCATCCTTCCGGTGGGCAGCATTTAGTTTTTGGCCGAATGCCTGGAAATCTTCCTCAGCGGCCTTATCAGCTTCTTCTTTCTCGGCTTCCTGTTGTTTCATTAGGAGATCATCGAGCCGGGCCTGCAATGCAGCCATTTGTTCTTTAAGGCTAGCAATTTCCTGGTCTTTCATAGCGAGTGATTCATCGACTTCGTTAAGTTTAGCTTCAACGGTGTCGTCTTTCTCTTCTTCCATGGGAAGCTTTTGTACGTCTTCTGGATTAATATATTCTTCTGTCATATTATTACCTACAATTTGTGAATTATATTTTTTATCATCGTTACATTTGTTTTGTTTGGGAATATTTCCATTTTTAACGAAAGTTTTAGACAACGAAATGGCCTCATTTTTGTCATTTGTTTCTAAAATAACGTCATTACATGTTTTTGAATTTAATTTAATACTATAATTGTTATTAGTGGTTGTTGTTATGTCTGCGCGCCTTAATTCATTGTAAAAGGAATCGGTTTTAGGAGCCTCATTTAATAGAAATCCGCAGCCTTCCTCATGAGAACAAGCGCCTCTTTCACTACCAAGATCCGCGAAATGATAGAAGTGGTATCCGCCGTCCTCAATCGCACCATATCGCTTACCGTCGTATTCTCCATCTTCGAATGTAGTGTGGGTAGTATATGCAATCGAACCATCGTAAGGAATACCAGATTTAATTTTTGCAAGGTCATCCGGGCTCAATTTATTTTTATAATATCTAGCAACGGCTACAACATCCTTTTTATCGGGTCGTGTCATTACATTGGTAAGTTTGCCAATACGATCATGTTTATATGTGACTAGTTCTGTTGGCGCGGTATGTCCTTTGAGGATTGGTTGTCCTTCTAGCCAATGAGCGTCTTTACTAAAATATTCAAACTTCTTGAGGGTGGGAACACCATCAGAACCAGTAAAAACACCTTCTCGCATTGGCACAACAGGAACGTCAATTACATTATCGTCTTCATAGATAACTTTGGAACCGGACAACGCCGAATTCAATTTAATGTCGGTACTATTTACCACCGCAATGTTACCCATTTCACTAGCATCCTGCAAAACATATTCATTGAGTTTGATTTCGGAATCGTTGATGGGAGCAGACATATGTCGTTGGGTAAATTCCATTTGTTCTTCGGTAAGCGGCATTCCTTCACGGTCTTTTAGAAAAACAATCTTTTTCATAACGGTTCGGTTAGCAACGCCAGTCCTTTTTCCAGAAGCCAATTCCCAGCTATCGTCTAAACATCGTAGACAATATTGAGGTTCACCATCTACAATTGCTCCCACCACATACCTGTAAGAATCGACGTTTTGCGCATCGCCGCCATCTACATCCAGAAAATACTTCATGAGTTTTTTCTTACTGATTTTGCCGTCAGAAGTAGCCCACTCAATTAGATCTTGTTTGGCTTTTTCAGGTGTCCAAGCAACGTCAGCATCGTTCGGTTCATTAGGATAATCATTGATGGGATCAGTTTCTTCAATTACCATGTCACCAGAAGCGGTAGCATACGCAGAATTTTCCTTGATACCGAGAACGTCTTTCATGCCATCGGTAAGCATTTCGACACCGAAGTTTTCTTTAGCAAGACTAGCCGCTTTTTCAGCTAACTTTTCATGCTCAACTCCAGTATGAGAACCCATTGCCGCCGAGAAAGCAGCCTGCAATCCTTCTAGGTCATATTCAGGTTTACCATCTACTATCTTGCCAACAGGATAACTATAATCAGATTCTACTAAACCATCGCCGTCGACCTTCAAAAAATAATTTTCTATTTTTTCTTTTTGAAGATTGCCTTCCTCATCTCTCGCAAAATCAAAAAGTTGACTTTTGCTTGTCGCACCGTCCCAACCATTTTCTTTGATAGGTGGATCTTCCTCGACAACCATATCAACAATATCTTTTTTGGTAATTGCAATCACCTATAAACATTTATAAACGTTAATCAAAATAAATCAAGACTTTTCAATTTTACGAAATTAAATATATGCAATTATTTTTTATTGGATTTCTTTGTTCTCTTCTTGGGTTTTTCTTCTGGTTCATCCATAACCTTAATATTATTCATTTTCTTCGACATTTCCAGAAACTGTTCATTGGTAACGTATTTCCAATCCTGTGCTTTTTCATTAAAGATCCACATAGTTTTCTTATTCTCCTATGTTATTTATAATAAATGATAAAAATTATAATCAAAATAACTGGACTATTTATCAATTTTACGAAACCCGACCGTAAACTTTATATACTAGAACAACGTTTTACAATTGTCCCCCAAAACATCAGAAGGAACGGCACAAAGAACATCATTAATCTTTGTGTCCTTCTTTTGATAAGGGGCCGATTTTTCTATCCAGTTGATTGTTTTCTGTTACTTTTTTTAAATTATTGTTTACTACCCCTTAGTAGAACCCATCAACAAAAATACTTATATACTAGGACGTATAACTACTTATTAGAGGTAAAATAAGATGTCTGATGAAGTACGACACATAGATTTGGTATTGCCAAAGAACGCTACAAACGTTAGTGTTACCTTTCAAATACCGACAAAAGATTCCGGAAATTCCGGAAACATTACCATGAACAACGGATTTCGTAAGCACAGTGATTTAACGCCGGTAAATACAAAGCCAAGTGTATTGGATGAAACAATTACAAGTAAAGTACCAAGCAAGTCGCTGAGTAAGGTAAAGCGAGCGATAACTTACATTGAAATATATCCGCGCAAAACTACTGTAGAATTGGCAGAGTGTTCTGGCCTCAGTCGATCATTCATTGGGGCCGTTAGAAATGTCTTGAAGTATGGCATCCCAGAACTACAGAAAATGCTACGTAACGAAGAAACCAATGCTACGTATATTTATAGATTCATGGTTGGCGTACCAGTAGATGACCAAAGAAAGTACATCCAAGAATTTGGTGTGAACGCAGTCATAGATTACAACAGATTCCTCAACGAAGAGCGTAGAAAGTATGGGACAATATATAAAAAGCGATACGGCTATGGCAATAATAATACAACCGTTAATGTTTTCAAATGAATAATATGAAAATTTATATTTTTTAGTATTCAGGGGTAAATATGTCAAATACAGAAATACAAAATATAAATTTTGTAGTGCCAAAGAACGCCACGAATGTAACAATAATGTTCCAACTTCCAGATGAGTCTAACATCCAAAAAGTTGTTGTTGAAAAGAAGGTTATGTCCGATACAGTAAATCTGAGCAAGACCCAGCAAGTAATAGCGGCCGTAGAAAGATATCCTAGTATGCGTATTGAGTCAGTAGCGCACATGACAGGCCTCAGTAGAACCTATATAGGTAATGTCAAAGCAATACTGAAGTATGGAATACCAGAACTTCAAGAAATGTTACGTAACGAAGAAACAAACATAACATACTTGTATAGGTTTATGACCCATCTATCAGAGGACGACCAGAGAGAACTCATAAAAAAATATGGTGTATATGCTGTAAAAAATTTCAATCAGTACTTCGGTAAAGAAAGAGGCTATTACACACCACGTCGTAACAATACAACGATCAATGTATTGTAGGATTTTTAATTAATTTTTTATTTTTTTTATGGCCTACCAAAAACTATATATTCTTAGAAGTACTAGTAGTACTTGGTAAAAAGAGGTGACTTATGTACGGACTAGGAAATATAGATCTACAAAAATATAATCCATTCCCGAGTTTTCAGTCTGGACAAGCAGAAGCAATAGCCCAGATATTAGGCCACTTTGAGAATGGCCAGAAAGTAGTTGAGCTTAATGCACCCACCGCTGCTGGTAAGAGCCTAGACCTATTTGTATTGGGCAGGATACTCAGCGAAAAGATGGGTGTTCGGGTAGTTTACACCACGCCACTAGTAGCATTAGTCAACCAGCTTGAAAACGAGCCTGCTTTTGGTGCCATGCCAGTCCTGAAAGGCAAGCGTAATTACTTTTGCGGTCCGATGTCCGAAGTACTTGGCCGGGACATAACAGCGGATGACTGTCCATACGAGAGCTGGGAAGACGCAATCGAAGACTGCTCAAGCTGTGCTCAGTGTCAGTACAGGATAGCCTACAAGAAGTTCATGGACAGCGGATTTGGGGCCACAACATTAGCTCGCTACCAGATGCCCGGAGCCGTTCGTGACGAAACCGTAATCCTTTTAGTGGATGAAAGTGCGGGCTTAGAAAAGGTCCTAATAGACAGAGCCACCCTTAAGATCCCGGACAGGATTAACTTGAACAATTTGTCCGAGAACTTGAGAAGGTACTACCACGAATTGGAAGTCGAAATCGAGAAGTTAACACGGGAGGTTAGCCTAGAAAAGGACTTAGCCAGAAAGGTAGCCTTAAACCAGGAAAAGAACAAGCTCGGTCGTGAATCCAGGAAGTGTGTTAAGGTCCTGGCACATATTGAAAAAGGACACCCATACATAATAGACCGCGAGCGAAAGTTCCGGTTGTTAGATGGCAGGTCCGAATTCGAGGACATGATTGAAGGACTACAATATGTAGTACTGGCATCAGGGACACCCACGACCCAGATATTAACCGAAAACTATAAGTCCGTGGTTATACAGCACCCGATCCCAGTTGAACACAGGACCTGTTACTATGATCCGGTTGGGTCCATGAACTTTAAGGAAAGACAAACAACAGCACCAAAGATGGCCCAGAGGATCAATGAGTTACATGAACGGTTCGGCAAGAAAACCATGGTACACTGCGGTGCCTACGTAGTGGCCCAAATGATCTATGATAGTATGCCAAACAAGGACATTTGCATACTACAGGATCAATCTGACAGGGAAGGCAGCAAAAACAAGTTCTTGACAACAGAAGGCCAGGCAATATTCCTGTCCGTGAACTTTGAAGAAGGCTTAGACCTCAAGGGACCAGAATACCCATTAAACATAATAGCCAAGTTGACCTTTGAGAACATTGCAGACGAATTCATAAAGGCCAGAAACGAACGCGACAATTACAAGAGATATAATTTAAACACTGCAGTTGCTACTATGCAGGCTGCAGGACGGTGTACAAGGTCCGTTAAAGACTACTCCGAAACATACATCTTGGATGCAAGCTGGCAGGGATTCTTCAATCGCAATAAAAGACTATTACAGCCTTGGTTCATAGCGAGTTTAAGAATAGGGAACCCGGAAGAAGTTAAGATAGAAAAGATTGAAACACCAAAAATAGAAATCAATACAGAAAACCAAAAACGACAAGAACAGCCAAAATACGGACAACTTGAAAAAGCCCTTATATACTTAGCAGGGAGGTGCGACGGTGCAATAAAACAAGACGGACAAGGCTTCAATGGCAGAGACACCGAGTTCGGGCACTCGTTAGCGGACCAGATACTAAGAGGCAGAACACTGAGTCCGAAACAGAGGTCCGTGGCTGAGAGAATGGTTAAGACCTACAAAAAGCAATTAGAAAAGGGTGGCATAATAATTTAAAGCCACCAAAACTTATTACTAGTAGTTATTGAGGTGAATTAAAATGTCAAAAGTCCAAGAAGCAATAACGGAATACCTGAAGTTGAAGAACCGCGAAACCCACCCAGAAGGTACATTTGACAGCGGAGGCAGATTCTATCTAGCAGAATCCGAAAAACAGGATTGCTGCCGAGGGATTAGAAGCCCAAGTCGCGTCTATCCATATAGCGAAATGAAACATGCCAGAACCCTGAAACACGTAGCTAACAAGTTTGGAGTAGATGAGTCAGAATGTAGAAAAGCATTAAGAGAAATGAGGTGACGGTATGAAATATGAATATTCGGTAGTTGGCTATTTAGATGGGCACAAAGTAGCAGCATGTACAGACGCACTAGGTTCCAATGTGATCTTTGGTGGACACGGTGATACTGAACACCGTGTTAGTAAACTATTTAAAGATCAAAAAAGTGCAGTGGGCGCCGCCGAAAAAGTAGTTAAATGCGGTATAGACAGTGTAGAATGGGAAAAACCTATAAGTGGTTTGATTGAATTGTTCACAAAACTTAACAGGTGATTACATGAAAGACCAGGATGCCGTGATAGCAATCTTTTGCTACACAACAATGGATTGTTCTAACCACCCGATAATCGTAGTGGTAGGTAAAGATTGAAGTACTCATATCTCCCGAAGAATATCATAACAGGTTTGAAGAAGAATAAACGTTATTTTTCTTTATTTTCTTCTTTTTTTGGACCTATTCGTAATACTTTTATTGATGATGTGTTGCTTTCTATAAATTTATCAGTATTTTCTTGTTTTTGTTTCATACAATCGCCTTTATAGTAGTTATTTTAACATGTTTCGCAGATCTATCTTTATATGACCCATTGTTTGGTGGTATAATGTCAGTATATCGTGTTTCCACAACTTTGAACTTGGTTCCACGATTCACTAAAATTTCAAACTCGTTTGGTAATACGCTTTCTTCTGCAATAAATAAAGCCTTTGTACCGCTAGGCAATTGCAATTCTAATAATCTGCCCATTCTTCCATTTTCATCTGTTGTGAAGTTATTTGCCATGAATGGTAATGCTGACGTTGAACTAAAGCATGGAAACTCAATTTCTGATCCAGGAGTATCCAACGCATTTACTAACTCCGGATATTTTGATAATGTTTTATTAGATATTCCCCTATACGTAACTAATGGCTCCGATAAGTCGGAATTAGTAAATAATTTATCTAATTTTTCTATGAGTTGTTTTGATTCTTTTACATTAGCTTTATCAAATACATCATTACTATTTTCCATGTCTTTCATGGAACCATTTAAATATTCGTTTATTTGATGAAATCTACCACCACTATACATAGTTAGTACATGGCGGTCATTTTTACTGAATTTTTTAAGTGGTTCTGCTGCTTTATCCAATGATGCCTGGATTCGTTTATTAGTTTCAACATCTTGAGGAGAGGAAAAATCATGATCGGCTTTGAAACCAATGAATGTTTCCGAAGTGTGTTTTGAATCAGATGTATTGCTTTTTTCTTGTTCTAGCTCACATTTATTACTATCGTCAACAGTTCCTGCCTTGCATTTATAATTGAGCTTTATGAAGTTAGTGACATCTTCTAAATATGAACTATCTTGTTTTTGTTTATTATATGGTATAATTTTCCATATAACACTTGATTTATATGTGGAAGCATTTCCTCTATATACATTATTATTATATTTATCAACGACAATTTCAAAATATCCTTCAACCATACTAACAGGTCTTCCAATATATACTTCTGTTATTAATTCATCCGAAATTTTTCCACGTATTCCTATTTCACCTTCTGTGGTGCCCTTTTCGTGATTTCCGGGATCCTTAACTTTGATCATAATTGCAGGTTTGTCTATTGTTGGTGCATATTGCCAAGGTGCAAATCCAGATGCATAATTAGAGGCAGTACTTTTTTCATCCGAAAAAAATGTCATATCCCCCTGAAAATCAAAATTATATTGTGCATCTGTTTTTATATAACCATTCTTTTTAATGCCTTCGAATTCTTCATAAGACATACCTCTAAATAAATAGCCTTCTTCTTTGCCGGAAGGTAGCTTCATTTGATTTTCTATTTCTGGATTAATTGGTATAACAACAGTACTTTTTCCATTTCCAAACGGAACTTCTTTCATATATGTTGGATCATACCAAATATTTTTATCATCTAGTGTATCTTTTTTGTTTTTCCATTCAGTTGGTATTTTTTTTGGAATTACATTTATTTTATATACTGTATCATACATGCCTTGTTTTTTTTCTGTTTTAAATTTAAATTCATTTCTAGATACAGCTTGTTTTTCTGATTCAAATTCCTTACCCAATTTCAAATCTTTTGGAACACCATCAAATATTGGTTTTTCTGGTTCATGTTTTCCATTTGGTTTGTTTCCGCCGCATGAACCAGGCCCACTTCCAATTTTTTCTGAGTCAGGGCAGTTATAGTTAAGTTTTATAAAATTAGTTACATCTTCTAAATATTCAGAATTTTGTTTCTGTTCATTAGTTTTTATATGAGCATCATACTCCAAATATAATCGATCATCATCCGCCGGTCTAATATATACTTGATCAATTACAATTGTTTGGTCACGCCCTATTAAATATTCATCTATTTTTCCACCCAATTCGTCTTCAAGTCCTGTATAATCTGCTATTCGAATTGCTGGAGTGCCTTTTGGTACAATTAAATTAATCAAGCCAGTTACGCCATATTTACTAATATCTCGGGACGGAGCAAGAAATCTATTCATAGTATTTTCTTTGTCACTACCAGTTGATAAATATGCTTTTTCCGTGTACTCATAACCAACTAATTTTTCTCGAATTTTATCTATCAGTTTATGATTTTTTATGAAATCTTCTAGGGTTAAACTTTCTTTTCCGAACGTATCTTTAAATATGTTTGTTAATCCGGTCTTTTCAAACGCATCTGATGATATACCAGCGCTGTCTGCTCTAAATACCAATTTATCTGACTTTAATGGATTATTTTCCATTTCAGAATCAATTGTTTTTATCATGTTCTGTATATTTTTAGTTTGCTGAGGATTTTGTTTAACATGATTAGTTTTTCTTAAATAATCGTTTATAGCAGTGTATGCATAATTTTGATAGTCAGACAAAGCTTTATATGGTGTTATGGGTTCGGGATCAGTGACGATATCGTTAGTAATCTTTGCGTTGTCTGGGTTACGCAATTTTTCTTTCTCTAATTCTAAATCGAGTTCTTTCTGAATACTTTTATATTGCTCATAGGCTTCATCGAAAGTAGATTTTCCTTCCGAAACAGATTTCTCTAGTTCACGTATCTTATTTTTAAGCGTAGATACTTTATCTAGGTTAGAAGTATTGCCGCCAGAACAACTACCTGGGCCCGATCCTATTTTCTCGTCGTCTGGACAGTTATAGTTAAGCTTTATTGTTTCAACAGCATCGGAGAGATGAGAAGAACTTTGTTTTTGATTGGCATTTACTAATTCAAAAATAAATTCATGTACAGGTTTATTAGAATCCAAACCAGAATTGTCTATATTTTTGTTTACGCCAAGGAACTTATAACTCTGATTTCTATTAATGAGTAGTTCATCTTCGCTACCAGATACGGATTCAGTATGCAAAGCTTCTGAGTTTTTTGGTATTAGTATAGTAATAATACTACCACCATATCTGTCTCTACCAAACTGCAAGGCTTGTTCTTTATTAAGCGTTGTAGAAACAAACTTCGGATCGGTTATTATTTTTCCTGGTTCTATATCATAGATATGTTTTTGGTTCAGTCCTAGCAAATTTTCGATTTCGATATCTGACACACCGCGATATGTAGTGATACTAGAACTAGTAAGGAAATTTTGTTCTTTTTGTAAATTAAATATACTGTCCAATCCAATTATAATCTTTTCTATTTCTTTTGGTATATTACCAGAAATTCTGTTACCAAGATATTTATTTACTTCTAGATGTCCAATATTAGTATAACTTTTCAAAGAATTAACCAAATATTCGTTGTTTTGTACCAATTGATTCAAAAATTCACTAGATTCTCCTCTGATTTTATCTGACTTGACGTTATCTATGTCTTTAAATTTGTTAGGTATGGGTATATTTACTATAGGCTTTTCGATATCACATTTATTAGAATCATCGACAGTACCTTTAGGGCATTTATAATTAAGTTTTATGAAGTTAGTAACATCTTCCAAATATGAACTGTCTTGCTTTTGCTCATCATTTATAGCTCTTACAGTTAATATTCGCATGCCACCACGTTTTTCACTATGTATGGTCTGGAACTTCGTACCAGCATCCAAAATTACTTCACTACCAGCATCAGCACCTGCATGAAAACTGTTTTTTCCGACAGCAAATCCTTTTGTCTCTGGTTCAGTAAATATTTGTAATATTGTTTTTTCTTCTGGTGTTATGTGTGTTAATTTACCACTCGCTGCTTCTTCTGCGATGAAACTACCGGTTGAGCAAGAAGCAAAAGGTTTATGTATCCAGGTTGCTCCTACTTTGAAAATATCTTTTGGCATCTTAAAATTGATGCCTCTATATAAAATAGTGCGAACGCCTAGAGGTTTACTAGTAGCTTCTTTTAACAGTAATACTTCTTCCCGTGTTATGTCATCTTGTAATGCAGAATTTATGACACCATAATCCTGGGTAGTATATGATTTTATAGCAGATTGTACTTCTGGCCTCAGATTATCCCATAATTTTTCGCCGTTTTCTTTAAGCTTTTTATCATTTTCTGGTTTTATTTCGTTGAAGTGTTCTTCGGTTTTTCTGTAAAATCTTCTTTGTACTGTTTCTGCATTAAGACGACGCATGATACGATCAGGTTCACTTTTATCCTTAGAAATTTTATTGAAGTTTTCAAAGAAGGAATTGTAATCAGCTGGAGCAATTTCTGGATTTAGATTGATTTTAGAATCAGTATTACCTCCGCAAGATCCCGGCCCACTTCCATTCTTCTCAGAGTCAGGGCAATTATAGTTAAGCTTTATTGTGTTTACCACATCGTCCAAGTATGCACTATCTTCTTTCATTTCGTTATAATCATCCTCTGAATACGTAACCATTGAACACCTGCATTGCGGGTGTCCCGTTGCAGTCATTTCTCCGTTACTAAAAGGTTCATTTATAGGCACGGTTTCCATGTCATGTGACATACACAAATCACAGCTACGTTCGTCACCAACTGCCCGCCACTGTTTATATTTATGATCCGCGATCTTGGCTCTTTCTAATACACCATGATATTCTGCAATGTGACGTTCGCTTCTATAAATATTTTCCAACCTTGCTTTACTAACCGGATATGAATCTTGAAAAGCCTTTGAAAACGCGTCCGGACCTTTACCCCAATTATTTATTAGGTCCTGTTTCATACTATTTAAATCTGTTTTTGTTAACGATTTACATAATTCGAGGCCATGTTCTGCAAAATATTTTTGTGCAAAATTTACAATTTGTTTTGGATCGGGAGCAGGTTCTTGTACGGTAACAACGGGTTGTGGAACAGCTGGCTTTCCTGACATGCCGTTAATGATTCCAGGTAGTATAAATGGAGTAAAAATAGTTAACCATAATTTGTAATTCTTTGATATTAATTTGGGGGTTATGTCTTCTTGAAGTTCGTTCCATATATCCAATAAATCTTCTGGAATATCATCGATATCGATATTAATATTATTTTGTATATCGTTAAGTTTTTCTTGGAAGCTTTTAGATTTAGATATTGGTGATAATGGGACTTTGGGAATTGTTTTTATAGTGTTTGGTACTATTTTAATCGGCTTTTTGGTGGTGGCTGGCATTGTGGTCTATTCTCCATTTTATTGTTTATATGTTAAATGGTATATATCATATCCTTTATTTTTTTCAACTTTATTCAATACCAATTCAAAACCCGGTGCAACTAAAATTTCTGTTTCCCCATATTTCTTACTGGCAGTATGTTTAGAAATATCCATTGCATTAGAATCTTTAGGAAGATCTATTTCTAGTAATACTGTTTTGCCTTTGTTTCCCCACGTAGCAAATCTTTCACCGATTGATTTATCTGGAGATGTTGACATAAATCCAGCGTACTCGAAAGAATTACCAGGTTTTACATTTTTAATCATTTTCAAAAATTCTTCTTTTGATTGTCCTGTTAATCCCCGATAGACTTTTGTATCCTCATCGATTTTATTATTATTAATTATATTTGATAAATCATTAATGTTTTGTTTTATTTCTGCTTCTTGTTTAGGAGAAAAATTTAATTGCTTTCCAAATAAATATTGATTAATGGGAGCATACTTGAATCCAGTATATTCACTTATGATGTCTTTTTCTTTTGCAGATAGTTTATTTTTGGTAATTGATTTTTCTTGCAATACGCCACTTTTGTCAGAAGGTAACTTTTCTTTTTGTTGTTTTTCATAGTTCTTTTTAGCTTCTTCTGGAGTGTTGCCGCAACTAAAAGAACCTTCTTCAACGGTGCCTTCCTTGCATTTATAATTAAGCTTGATGCTAAATGGTTCCAGGTCTAGTTGATAAAAGGCACCTTTCTTGCCAAGGAACTTATATAACAATTATTATCACTACCTAAGTTAAACTTTTTTATTTTTTTTATCTAGAACAACATCAACATCAAGATACGTTATTCCTGTTTCTTTGTCTATAAAATTTTTAGTAACCTTAAAAGATGTTTCACGAGGTAATGTCCATTCTCTTTCACCTAAAAATTCTGTATTAACGATTGAAGTAGGTGCACATGAAGTACCTCGTGGAACATTTATTCTTAGCAATACTGCACCTTCTTTTATAGCATCATTTTTGTTTGCACTTAGAAAACTTTTTGCATGATTGATATTTTCTGTAGTACCTATAAAACCTTTATCTTTGAAAGTACTACCAACTTTTTGTTTTAATAATTGTTTTACTCCTGTTATTCCGCGGTATGTTTTTATATTATTATTTATTTTAAATTTACTTATTGCAGAATCAAGACTCTTTATTACATTTTTAGTTTCAGGATTAATATCATCAAAAGACTTACTTTTCCTCAAAATTTCATTAATAGGTGTTGACCAACCAGTACCAACCCAATTTTCATGAAGTGCCTTATATTCATCAAAAGATAGTGAATTATTATAATCAATTATATCTTTTTTAGAATGAGATGTATAATAATTTATATTTCTTGTACCAGACGCAGAATCTAAATCGTCTTGGGATTTTATTGCATCATCATATATTTTTTCATTAATCTGCGGAACTTCTGATATTTTATTATTATCATCATCTAGAAAATAATCATTGTTATCATTTGTACTTTCTTGCTTGGATGATCCACCGCACGATCCTGGGCCTGATCCTACTTTTTCAGAGTCTGGACAATTATAGTTAAGTTTCATTGTGGTAGTTTCTAAATCCAGGAAATACATCTTACCCGGTTTGCCAAGAAATTTATACATAACGATCATCCATTATTATTTAATTCCTTTATGATTTGATAAATCAACAAGGTTACCCGATGCTGTTCTAGCTGCCACAGAATAATTGATTTGGTCATTTGATGCTTTTGTTGTAATCGGTTCAAAACTAGTTATCTTTGAAATAGTACTTTCGGAATAAAAATCGGGATTAAATGTTATTTCGTCACCAATTGATACTGTTCTCATATTGAAACGTCTAAACGGATCTGCCATTTTTTCTGGAATAGTTATGGACTTTGCACCTTTTGTTACCGAATCATGAGCAAATTTCCATGTCTCTTTATATTCTTGCACGTGCTGTTTTGGTGTCTTGATATCAGGTTCCCAGTCAATCCTAGGAGAATCATCAACCGGATTTACTATAGTAACCTCAACAATAGTTATTGGAATTTTTTTACCTTTTGCAGATATGTTTCCAGATTTTTCACCAACTTTTTTATATGTAATGCCTTTATGTAGTAAAACCTCATACTGTTTTCTGTTTTCAGTTGATGCAAATTTTTCCATGTCAATAGCATTGGTTCCTTTTGGTACATTTATTTTCAGGACAATATTTTTTTCTAAGAAACGAGGGATAAAAAGTCCGGTTATGTTCAATTTTTTAGATGCTGAAGTATATCCTTTAAAAGTGGTTGTTTCTCCAATTTTCAAATTAAGAAATTGAGCATTTTTTTCTTTTCCGAGACCACTGTAGACTACGCCACTAGATTTGGTTTTCGATTTTTTCATGGCGTTATCTATATAATATATATTACCTTTTATTTTATCCTCATTAAAATTTAGTTTTTCAATATATGACGCAATAGAAGACAATTCTTTGTTACCTGACGTAAATGTTGATCCTGATGCATTACTAGTATCGCCAGCATTTAAAAAAGAGGAAATATAACTATAGGAATCAGTACTGTATGATTCTAGGGCACTTATTTCTTTATCGTTTAAATCATCAGAAAACCGAGTTGCTAATGGAACTACTTTCGAAGTTTTTATGGACTTTTTTTTAATATTATCTTTTGTACCCCCGCAAGAGCCAGGTCCCGATCCTACTTTTTCAGAGTCCGGGCAGTTATAATTTAATTTTATTGTAGTGGTTTCTGAATCTAGGGAATACATTTTGCCGGGTTTGCCAACAAATTTATACATTTTATTCCTCCGGAACCTTATCAAAGTACTTGGTCTTCTTGAGAATTTTCATGACGTCATTTTCAAGACTTCCTAGGATGTCTTCTGCTTCCGCGTCTAGTTTGTTTGGGGTTACAATGTCATCAAGGGTCTTATTTTGTTTTATGTTAGACTTCTTTTTTGGTACAATTGCTTCTAAAACAAGTACTGATCCGCTATCTGTTTCGCGTATTCCATGACTCTTAAATTTTGTATTTCTATTAATCAAAACTTCTTCGTCGCCAATATCTTCATCGGAAGCACTGTTGTGTGCAGCTTTTGTTATGGAATCAATATAAGCCGCATGGGTACCTTTAGGAAGTTTGATTTCAATACTCAAATTATTATCATCGCCATACGCTCCTACATCATTGTTAACGCTAGTACTTAAAAAGGATTTACTTGTATAAGTAGTGCCGGGTTTACCTAATCCGAGCCCCTTCAAACGATTAAATTCACTAGTTTGAATACCTCGAAATACAGTCATATCTTTTGGCGTTTCTACAGAATCTAATGCCTGCTGCAATATTTTTATGTTGTTGAGAGATTTTGTACTACCTTTCTGAACACCAGCGGCAATTTTATTCATATTTTCACTAGTTTCTACGGCATATCCTTTTAGTATATTAACAACGTCTTTATTATTTTTTAATGGCGACGCAGCGTCCACTAAACTTTGTCGTGTAGGTAAATCCTTTGAATAATTATCACTTTTTGGCCATCCGGTTTTTTTATCTCTGACTAAATCCTGGTCATCGTTATCATCAATTATAGTAGGTTCTTTTTCTGGTTCAATACTTATTTTTTTTCTACTTGGTAACGGATTTTCTGGATTAATGAAATGTTCTATAATTAATTTACGATCTTTAACAAAATCTAAAACTTTTTGTATATTATTGGAAACAGACGGATCACTACTATTTTTAAGTTTTTCCAATTCGGTTATCGCGTTGTCTACGCCACTTATACTATCCAGTGTTCTATCTACTAATTTGTATATTACACCTTTGGTTTTCCATTCATTACCATCAATTGAATTGATCTCAGCGAACATGTCATTGTTATTTTCAGATGCTAATTTTAAATAATTTTTTAATACCGGGTCTTCCCATTCATCGCGAGTTATTTTTAGTTTATCTCCGAAAAAAAATTTGTTTATAATTGAATCCGATTTTTGTTTTTGTTCCGATAATTTAGATTTTTCGACTAATGGTTTTAGAATATCATATTCTTTTTTTGTTATTTTTCCACCTAATTTAACCTTATCAATAGTTTTTTGTATACTAGAAGAACTAGATCCGGCTTTTTTCTTTGACGTTTTTGTTTTTGCTACTTTTGGTTCGGTAACCGGTTTTTGCTTTTCCATGCCCGGTTTATAACCTTTACAACTTCCCTCGCCTTCCCCATTTTTATAGTCATCTGGACAGTTATAATTAAGTTTCATGGCTACTTTTTTGAGTGAGTCGAGGTCGTAGCACTTACCTTTCTTGCCAACAAAACAATACATTTTTATGCCATCCGTTGTTGCATAATAGTAGGTTCTTTTGCTTGAAATTCCATGCCACTTGCTTCTTCAGGTCGTTGTAAGGCAGCATCCAACATATCCATATCTATGTCAGAAACGTCAGGTTCCTGGCCATAAGTTTCTTCGGTTTCCTCGCCAGTGTTTCCACTGCCTAGCAGTGCTTCTAAGTCCATGCCGCCCATTTCAGGACTTCCCATTCCCATTCCGGGCATTCCACCAGGCTGTTGCTGACCAGCCATTGGATTTCTCCACAACGCAAGCTCTTTTTCGAGGATTTCGCGAACGGTTAGGCCTTCCATCCAGGGAGCAGGATCCAACGCAGGAAGTCCAAGACTCTCTCTTGCTTCATCCAGCGTGATAACGTGATTGATAAACCGTTGTAGTGTAATGTTTTGTTTTACTTGTTCATCCTGGGGAATCAGGTCATCCCATTCAAAGGTTACTGACCAACCTTCATAACCATTGTACTCCAGGAATTTATTCCAGACTTGTTCCTGGAATGCCTTGGAACACATGTTCTGCCAGCCCTGCACCATCATCTTGAGGAGTTGCAACAATGGCTGAGATGTCGCAGAAATTGCTGCCGCTTGTATTTCCAGCATATCTCGCGGGAATATATGAGAAATGGCTTCCTTAATAAGATAGTTGTCAATTTCTGTTGGATTGAAGGCCACATGACCCTGGTCCCAGCTAAGTTCTATACCGCGCGGTACTGCAACAGCGAGGTCCGCAGACTGATTTTCCACGAGCTGTCTAGCATAATCCCAGAGGTCCGTTAACATTATGTCGGCGGTATTTGATCCGGCGCCAGGTATTGCACTTGTAACGGATAGCGGTACACCGCTTGCATTCTTGAGGGCATCCAGATATTCTGGAGGTACGCCAACTGTTGCAATTTGTTTTGGAGATCCAATTCTGGAAACAGTTTGCATGACACGCTTCCTTACAAATTCCAACTGGGAAATAGTGCTAACGATGCCTTGCAGATATGGTTCACCGTCTACAAAAGGCGACGACTTATCCTTGATGTGAATAACTTGTTCAGTTGGAATGTTAATCGGAATACCGGTGGTTCCATAGTTGTTTTGAAGTTGCCAGTATTCATAGGACTTTGATTTTTTGTTGTAAATAATGCCCTTTAATATATGCCCAACCATATATTTATCGCGGTCACCTTCGGCTTCTGGCGGTGCCTGCTTAAATGACGCAGCGGGCAACCTATTCACAACGTCGGGAACTATGTAACCGTTGTCGTCTTCCTTCCAGGTAACTTCTCCGATAAAAGATCCATACGTCATAATGTCGTAAAGGGCTTGTACGCAAAGTATGGTGGTGTCGATGTTGTGGTCCAGTTCATTGAGTTTCGATAAAATTTCATTAACAGTATCTGGATCTTCTTCTATGTCATCAGGCGGATTTAATTTAAAATCAAATCTTGGAAACGCAATCAACTGTAATTGCCATAGGGAGCGGGCAACAGGTGGTGCCCTAGCAGTCTGTTCCAACAGCTTTATATCTATACGATTACCAGAATAAAATGAATATATATTTGGGAAAGGAGCGCCAACTGCTGCAGCCGTTATACTACTTCCGCCGCCTCCAACTGACGTCACTTGTGCGCCCGGCTTTTTCTTTAAGAAAGCCCGTGGTTTTTTCTTGGGCATTGTTGGAACCATATACTTTATTTCAGTCATATAAAATGAACCTCAAAACAACTTATTCAATAAAAAGGAGCAAATACAGTTTTACGACTAACTTTTATTATAGGACCACCAAAAACTATAAATACTAAAAACAACAAACAAATAATTAACGTTAATAGGAGGTAAAAATGCTTAATTGGATTCGAAGAAAAAACACCAAAAACGCATACATAGAATTTGAAAAAGTAGTACGGTGTGGAGAACCGTGCTATAAAGTAACGAACTTTAAAAACTTCCCAAAAATAGATGATTGCACAAAAGAATATTTACAATCGAATACGCATGTATTTGAAAGATATTACAAATTAGTGAACTTTGATCAAGTTCCAATATTGACAATATACCTACATATAGAAGACTTTGAATTTTGTAAGGAAATAGGAAAAGGCACCGTAATAACCAAGCAAGAATACGAACTATTAGAAAGGTGGATACCAATAGCCCTTACAAAATTTGAAAACGTATCACAAATCAAAAAAACACACCACGGAAAATTCACGAAATATTTTGAACCATACGTTAGTATGGTATCAGAATTTGAGGAGTGGTTCTAATTATGGAACATATGCGCATGCACATAAAACTCTTACCAATAGGCGGAGAAAACAAAAAACCGTTCATACAATTCGGGAAAATAATGCATCATGGAAACACATATTATGAGGTAATTAATTTTTATGGTTTCCCAGAAATGGATAAAATAGATTTTATTACCAGCTATAGAAAGCAATATCCGCATATATATACAACGAAATTAGTTGCTTCTGACTTACAAAAACAAACATCTGTATTGCGACTGGTTTTAAGCAGTGATAAAGAATTCATCATAAAAGAAGGAACCATATATACCGAACAGCAATACTATGAAATAGATAGAAATATTCCCATTGCACTTAAAACGCTAGAAAACATAACAATTGAAACATTGCCATTATTAAAAAATAGGCACTATGAAACTTTTGTTAAACATTATGAATCGTCAACTTAATTACTACAAAATAAAAGTTTCATAGTGTAAATATTTTTTGAAAAAAAACTATATTATAGCATTTAATTGTTTTTCGACTTTCGAATGGCTTCCATATTCTTTACATATTATCACCTAAACCTCATATAATTTACATTCATTTATGAGATTAAAATAAAAATTAATAACCACAAGACCTATAAACAATAATGGGAAAAATAATATAATACCCAGTAGCATATTCGTGCAAAATACATAAATTTCTATACAAACAAATGAAAACCCAAATATTGCCAATAATATTAGTGCAAATATTTCTACAAAGTCTTTTGTAGCTGATTTTACACTACATATGAATACTTCCCATAAATTTTTCATGTATATCTCCTATAAGTTCCACTCAACCATAAGATCAAACCAAGTGCGTGTAATAACACAACCAATGAAAGCTAGTGGTAGAACCAATACTATACCAAGCAGTACACTTATAGTAGTTAATACATAAGCTTCTATAAATGCTAACAAAACTACAAATGCTGTTATTAATAGTATTGCAAGTATTGTCTTAGACTTATTTGCAACAAATTTTGTGTTATTTATTAATAGTTCAAGAACATTTTTCATAAATACACCTATTTAATACTTTTTACTATTATTGATTTGTACAATTTCTATTAATTCTTTTGCGGCGCCATCAAAGTCAATTTCATCTGAATGCCAGTTATTAACCAAGTCAATTAGAAAGTCCTTTACAAGATCTTCGCATGTAGGTTCTTGTATTTCCCAGTGGCCGGTATACACTTTTCTATTATTTACTATGCCAAACAAGTCGCTTTTAATATTTTCCATGTAATGAACTGCAGCAGTATAGTCAGATGCCTTAAACAAAACAATCTTGTTTGGGCCGTGCTTTGCGTAAAAGATGCCTTTGTAGGTTTTCATGTCATGCCTCGTTGAGTTTCCAGGACTCTTTAATGTTTTTATCCCCATAAATAATCATATTATGTACGTTACTATATTTTCCAGTAGAAATATTTTTCATGACTTCCTTTTCTTTTAGAACTCTTGCAAGAAATATATTAAATATTGCTTTACTATAAGTAGGTTCTTTGTACATTACTACCACTTCCTTAAATATGCTTCATCTATTATTGAACCAATAATTATAATAAATACTGTTAGATATGCTAACACAATTATACCGAAAATTATATTAATATAATCAGGTGCTATCGAACAGCCATAACTTATTGCATTAATAATAATTATAATTATCGAAAACGGTATTAATCCAATTACAAAATACCGAATGTATTGTAATATCGACATTAGTAATCACGCATCTCCAATGTCCAATCAATGATCGTACCAATTGTGTATATAACCAATAATATTGTTCCTGTCATCAAAGTAAATACTATAAATATAGCATAATCTCTTGATAACCACACAAGCAATACTAGTAGCGCACACGATATCAAACCAACCATGAACCTCATAATATGTGTTAACATTCTTAACCTCCCATCAAGTATTTTTTTTGCCTCTTCAAACAAAGAAAAACAAAACAACCAAAAGGCTGTTCTGTTCTTTCCTTGTCTGGTTTTGGGTACACATTACTAAACACCATACACGTATTTAAGTTTTTTGGTTATCCTGATTTTCAATACATATGAACTACTGGATCTCCTTTTGGCGGAGTTTCTGCACATTTCCAATGTTCTTGAATATTGTTAGGTGTAAAAAAATTAATATTATGTATTTCTGTATATTCATATTGCTTATCTTTAATAACAACAGGAAGAAAATAATTAAGTATATGATTAGTATCGTCAACATTTATAATTTCTTCAAGATTTCCAGTGCCCTTACAATGTGGACAATTCCCTTTTCTTTTATGATATGATATAGACTTATATGGAATCATTAACATAATACCATTTTTGCCTTCGATTGTAATTGCATTTTTAGACATTTTTACTTCCTTTGGATTCAGTATATTGGTTCATTAATTTTATTTCCTTCAGTTTTAGAACTATCTATTGCAGTGTTTATATAAAAGTTACCACATTTTTTATGTTGTTTTTTGGATGCACTTTGTTTCATTTTTATTGCTGTTATGTACGCACCTAACAATGCCTCTGCTGGGGAATTTGCTTCTTTCCATGTTATACCTGATTCATGGTATTGGTTATAATAATCTCCGTCGTATCCAGGACCAATTTCACATATTTCAGCATAATGTGATTTTTCTTCTTCTGGTGTTTGTTTACATATATTCCATGTCCATCCTTGGCTTTCGCATGCTCGCTGGATACAACTTTGAATTAGGGCATGGCCAGATGGACTATTTACGTTGATTAAGAATGATAATGATAGATCGATGTCATTCCAAGTCTTATAATCGACCATTTTCAGATCCGCCAGAAGCTCAGATAGAGTCATCGAAAGACCTCTGGGTGCTCGGCTTGGAGCAGTTCTAAGGCTTCTTTTCGATACGATTCCCGATCTATGTTCCATGTTCGGAAATTGAGATGATAATCTTGTCCTTCCTGTTCTCCTCCAAATTCTGCCACTGCCCATCCCTCCACCGCGATCTCCTTGAGGGCCTTGGCTCGGGCATTCAAATCTGCGATATAGTGAACAAGTTTACTAATTTCACTCATGAAGGCCTCGTTATTATATATTTCTCGTGCCAAATCAGTTTCTAGTTCCGTAATCCGAACTTTGAGCGTCTGATTCTCGTCTTTCCATGCTTGCACTTCTTCTGGAAGACAGATGATTGCTTTTTGGGTTTTCGTGGGCGGGATTGGGTAATAATTTTCAGTGGTCATTATTTTGTTTTCTCCTTCCTGAGCCACCACATATAGGGCATTCTTCGTGTTCGTATAAAACAGGGAAATGGCAACGTTCACTAAATACTGGTATTGCTATGTTTCCGGTTCCAAGACAACTTTGACAAACTCCCAATTTTATTTTTGGAGGATGATCAATGTTAAAATGCTTTGGATTTTTCGGACCTTCTGGAATAACCACTGGATAGTTTATTAATTCGATCTTATAGATATCCGAATCTAAAATCTTGTTCAGACGTTCTCTGTAATGTATTAGGTCTTCTTCATTATCAGGATTCATTATTTACCTCCTTCATCGGTACCAATGAATAATAGATACCGTGGTTGCTGGTTTCATTCCTTGCTCAGTAGTGGATATAGGAATAACCTCCCCGAAGGTAACTGGATAAGTGCTCTCATCGAACAGTAGATCATCTTCGCTGGATGATCTTGCAACTTTGCCACTTCCATTACATACCGGGCACACGATTAGGTCGGGATCGTACAGAATGCAGCAACGGTAATATTGATGTTCTTTTTCAGTTATCATTTTTCCTCAAAGCTGCTGTATTTTCCAACAGCAAATCTGTTAAAATCTTCCTTGCACGTACATCTTCCATTCTTTTCCCTCCCACAGTCATCTTTTTCTTCTAGATATACATTAATTTTTATTATATATCCTTTGGTTATCCAGTCGCATAAATCCGACATCAAATTAAGAAGTCCGCCCAAATGATCACTGCTTAAATTATATACCCTAGTCGGAATTCCATATCTCATATCAATTCACCTCACTTTTACTATATACATATACGTCTTACTAGAATAAATAGTTTTTGGTCACCAAGCATCATAGTCGCTAACGTCTTCTTGGTAACCGCCATTTTCAATCACAATTTTTGTTCCTATGCCGGTTTGCATTAAGTGAATTACATAATTATGCGACGGATGTTTCTTTGAGAATTCATATAATCGTTTCAATTCTTTATTAGATATAATTGTAGTTATTTCGGACATAATACCTCAAAAAAATAAAAAAAGTTTTTTAGTTTTGTAGTTGTTCGATTCTCTTTTTAATGTCCTCCTCGGACATATTTTTAATCGCGTCTACTTTTTTGTCCGCAAGTGCCGTCATAAGAACTTCCAGTTCTCTCTTCTTTTCTGCTGCCTCAAGTTTTGCGGCCCTTTCCGCCTTCTTGATTCCAGCGACATACTTTATGAGGTCTACTTGCAGTTCTAGTTTGCTAGTGGAAGCATCCTTAACATCCAGCAAACTATCTTCCTTGGTCGACTTGAGCTGTGCATTCAAAATCTTGTATATGTTGTTTAAGCTTTCCAGAGAAAGATCAAACAAATCCTCTACGTATAGCCATCCCTTTTCACATGGGATTCTTATCTTTTGGCGTGCTGCCTTCTCAAACATATTTTCGATTGTCATGTATATACCTCTCAAAAATTTAAAATACTATCTTCAATGTTCTGTTCACGTGACCAGTTACTCGAACCACTACCGAATTCCTTTGTGTTGAACTAAAGCCCACTCCCGACAACTGGTTATCATCATCTTCAACGCGCATTCGGGCTCCTAGTGCTTCAAATACTCTCTTATGCTGGACCAGATCTGACTTTAAGAATTCATTGTAGAAGCCATTAGGACGTTCCGGATTTTTTGCACCCTTCAGCATAAAGAAAAAGTGCCTATTACCTATTCCAGACTGATCGTCCCAGTAGTTTGGACTATACATCATCACAGACACTGGATGAAACTGATTGGTGTCCAGATCCCAAACCTTTCGCGAAGTTACGCTAGACGGCAACTTTCCAGCAATAGTAAATCCGGCTGTCCTGCTATAAGTAACTTGTGCTACATCTACATTTTCGCTTTGTCGAAGTTCGCGGTTGCACTCAAAGGTATGAATTTGTCCGTCAAACGCAACCTCGGCAGTGAAACCAGTACGCCCGCCATTATGACTATAATTCTGGACGAACATTCTGTAAGTGCCTTCGGGCATCTTACTGGCATCTGACCATGTTATGTTTTCTACAGCCACACCATCTGGTGTCTGACTAAAAGGTCTTGTAATGTCCACGTCTAGCATACCAGAAGACCTATGCCGATATCCACGATTTTCAAAGTAGATATGGGTTCCTGGAAATGGTTCAACACAATGTGCATCAAAGTCGTTGTTATTACCACCATCTTGGGTACTCTTAATACCTTCGTGATTCCACATGATTGAAAATCGAAGTACTCCCTCTACGTCACCACCCAAAGCCTTAACTCTCTTAACCATGCTATCCGTCATACCGCCAGTATATGCCCAGCTAAACCCATTATTCCACTTGAACATTGTAGGGCTTTCCATATTTTGTGGTGCAACCAAACTAACCATGTTGCTGGCGTGCTTATTTTCTAGGTAAACCTCCAGGTTGCTAATAGTTGGCAAGATGTCCCTTACAAATACATCAATTGGAACTTCTTCTACCCGGTCAAAGTCCCTGGGCTTTACTGCAACTTCCTTGGCCATTTGATCAAAGACGCTACCGCCAACCATCTGGGACTTTGCATCACGATTCGCGAACAGTATATTATTCACGGTAATGTCATGGATTGTTGCGAATCTTCTTGGAAGTGAATCAAGCAACCCGAGATCAATCAAGGTTTGCTCAGCATCTTTAAGCATTTTTGCCGTAAAGATTGTCTTGGGTCTCATGTAATTACTTGGCGCCACAATTTTCTCATATTTCTTAACAGCGTCATCTAGGTCATCGCCGTTTGAAATATCCACGAGCAGTGTCCCGATAGAATGGTTTCGAATTTTAGCGAGGGCTGGTCCGACCTTTTGAGACTGTTCCCAGGCATAAAGGTCCTTGTGGACGTCATCTAATTTGTCGTATGCCTTTTTATGTGTCAGAAATGCTTCTAGCTGCGACTTCCATTCTTCGCCCTTATAAAGACTGTTGGATGCAATTAGTTCCAGAACAGTACTAATACTATCTGGTGTCAACTCTTCTAGGGACCTCTTGAAAACGTCCTTCAGGGAATGTGCATTTCCACGAATGGTGTCTTTTGTAGATCGTTTTGTAGGCATCACAAAACCATCCGGCAACTCGTAATAAAAGTGTTCCCAGGCGTATACCTCACCGTTCTCAAACATTTCGGGAGTTTTATCGGTCCCAATTTTTGCAACATCCGTTACAAAAATATCTCGAACTGGCCTGGATCGTATAAGGTCAGACATTGCCTTAACAACTGGTCCATAATTTCCAATACGTTCTATTGGAAAGTCCCAGATGGTAGTAATCTTGCCGTTCTTGATGCCAACTACGTTCCCAAAGTCCCGCATGAAATGTCTGCAGCAACTACAATCATGTTCTGTCCTTGTTCGCATAATTGGGTTAGTGCCCTCCGGAAACGCGCCCAAGTATGTCTGCCACATTTCTTCCTTAGAAACATCGGCTACAAATAAATGTGTAGCATTCGCTATCATCTTTTCCAAATGCTGATTCATGGCATCTTTTAATACTATAAAATTTAATTCCATGTCTTTCCTCCTGCTTCAATTACAATTACTTCGCTACAATTTCCTCAGGGATTGTGTTATTATCCCCCTCATCAAAAATCCTATTCCCCAACCGATCAAGAATCCACCTAGCCATAATCCAAACAATGCATTCATTTCATCCAGCTTCCTTCTTTGTTTAGTCTATCCAGAATTGTTTCTTCGCCCGGAAATAGCCCAATTTTTGGCATCATACTAAGTCACCCCAATTTTTATTCTTTATTTGCTAACCAATACGGCAAATGATGTTCAAATGACATGAACAGTGCTTTGAATGTACACATGTTTTCTTCGGATATATATAATGCACACAATTCAGTACAATGTCTATCACGAAATGGGCACATCTTTATTTCCTGTTTCACACTAAGTCACCGCTCAAATAATAACCATTAATCCAATAATTAATCCAATAGTTAGCACAAAACTAATAACAAGCGGCTTCACGAATAAATTATGTAATGTTTCCAACTTAGATCACCTCACTACTTTTATTTTATTTTCATTCTATGCAAAAAATCCTTGTCAGACTCTTTTGGATAATGATAACGACCTAATGGTAATTTAATTCCTGGTGTGCCGTTTTTCTTGCCACTTCAATTCACCTCACTTTTTACCAAGTACTACTAGTACTTAATCATATTTATACGTTTTGGTCACCATACACTTCTTCTACAATTTCTTCGATATCCCTTGGATAATACCCAGATTCCTTTAACATGTTTCTAAGATCATCTTCTTTGCTAATACCCGGCTCTGGTTCCATTATGTCTGAATATTCATGTAGAATCCATGACATCCTAGTACCAGCATCAAATCGATAATCTCCACCTTCCTTAAGTAAGGCTAACTTCAATTTGTGTATTCTTGTTTTAGTGTCATATGTATACATCATATTAATTCCATCTCCTAATATATTCCATACTAATTATTCCTTACCTTGTCCTTATTGCAATCATTGGTACGTCTATCTTATATTCCCCAAACTTGCCGAATGACGGTGTTTCTTTTTCAACAGTCATGGCTTCGACGCAGCAAAATACATCAACTTTCCAATGTTTCGGACACAATTGTTCCAATAGTTCTCTGGCACATTTTCTGTTATTGTAGATTATTAATGCGTCAACTACGTTTTCACGGTGGTGACTAGTTCCATCTGATAACACCAAATGAATTGTTTTTATGCAAGATTCTCCAGAAAGAGATATGCAATGGTCCTGTAATATGCTAAATAAACTTTTTTCTTTACAATTTCCATAGAAATTTAATTTTGATTCATTGATGGTTTTCATTTCTTTATACCTCCAATTTTTAACTATTGAGTTTAATAAAAAGCCCGTCTGTCTTCTTTCTCAGAAGGAATCCGCATCCCTCTCACATTTCCTACTTTGCCGATAAATGCCTTCGCTACATCTGGATGCAATGGAGTCCAGCCGTTTCCCGTTCGATCCTGTGTGATAATGACTTTCATGCCAAGCTTTACATCATCTATATGCATATCTAATCACTCCTGTATTTTACCTCAAACAAAAGAAACAAAACAGCAAACGCTGTCTTGTTGTCCTTTGCCTGTTTTGTTGGGCATATACTATACTATTGCTAAAGTATTTAAAGGTTTTGGTAGCTATTACCAAAACGTATTTATACAACAACCACTAAACAAAGTATTATGAAAATGATTCAAGCTGATCAGATATTACAGAAAATTCCACCTTTTCTGGAATCCGACATACACAACAAAATAATAATATCAATAACGTCAGACCTTATAACCAAAAACATAAGTTATGCCAATAAACGCAACGATGACATCATAACATTTCGAGGATCTCGAATGACTGATTTTGATTATGTCTTGTGGTGGGGAGATTCTTATAACTTCGGCAGAACACTACTAGACCTAATTATCAAAGAAATCAAAGCCATTCACGAAGCAAACATGGTAGTCTACTATATAATAATAGAATCCAGGAAAGATCTAGAAGATTTCATTGCCAAATGGAAACTAACCGACAAAGAACTTGGAAGAGAACTAACAGATTATTGGAATAAAAACCACAAAGAAATCATACAAAAGGAGGCACTACCATGAAAGTATTTACAGATCCTATAAATAGGATTCCGCCGCTTCTAGAAAGTGACATAAATAGTAAAATAATAATATCTGTGTCTATTTCACCAACGAATATAAAATACATAAGTTATGTAAGAATAAATAAATTTAACAGTACACTAACGTTTCGTGGTTGTCGATCACATCAAAATCAAATTTACGATTGGGCGGATAGTTATAACGCAGGAATTTCTGTATTAGATTTGATTAATAAGGAATATAAAATATTAACTTCTGATGGTTTTAAGGTAACATACTATATAATAGAATCCAAAAAAGAACTTAAAACTTTCATGCGAAGAAACAATATAGAAAACGGTTTATTGGGAATTGAATTATTCGAAGTTTGGAATAAACTCAAAGAAAACAAAAATATTAAAGAAAATAGTAAAAAATCACATATGATATAAGAACCGATGATATCAGCACTATTTCTATGCTCTCCTCTCGTATTCATATTCAAGCTCTGACATGGATATTGAATGATTAGGACCGAATCGATTTCGCACTGCCTGGTAAATGGCTTCACGGTCTTGCTTTCGCAATGCCCCAAATTTCGGTCTTTGGAATTCTACAAGCCTAGTTTGTTTCATGGTAACCTCCCTCATAATACCAGTATAACCACATTTAATATTATGCCAACAATTGTACCGACAACGCATTTCAAACAAAATACATCATTTTCTTCCATTTTACATCACCTCACTTTTTACCAAGTACATATAGTACTTACTAGAATAAATAGTTTACGGCTGAAAAAAATATGTTATTGTAATTATTATTTTGTTATTATTACTGGTTCTTCAAATAAATTTCCTTGTATGCTTTCCACAAAGTCGATCAAACGATTTATGGTTTCATCATAAGTTTCATCTTTTTTAATATTATTTAATCTATTCTTTGTTGAATCATTTAATTTGATTGTTTTTGTCATCATGTATATTCCATCCATAGTATACTACGTTTTTTTAGTAGTAAACTAAAATCCTAGTATTTATAGTTTTTGTCCAATTTTCATTGACTTAATATATTTATAGTAATTATTAATATATTTATACAGTTTTTTTAAAAAACCACTAGCTACTACTTATACTTATACTTATACTTACTTATATTTTATACTTACTTATACTTATGTAATATAGTAAATATATAGTAGTAATATAGTAAATATAGTTAGTAGTTATTGATTATATAGTAATATAGTAGTTATAGTAAAAAATATAAAGAGCTTAAAACTTTAGTAGTATAGTAAAAGTTTTTACCGTATTACCTTATTAGACAATTTACGGGTATTGGTTTTTGGAAAATTTTGCAATATGGTTAAGAGAAATTTCGAGACGTTTACCGATAACGGTTTTGGACAATACGTAGTTTAACTATAATTAGATATTCAAAACCAAAAACTATAAGTACAATAAAGTTAAAACTTCCTAATATGAAAATTATTGACTATGACGTATCTAAAAGAATTCCGCCAATCACTGAAAACGACGTCAAAACCAAAATAATCATATCACATAGCATTTCGGATGGGGGAAACAATTTCATTGATTATGTAATAAGAAACAATGATGGAATATTTATGTTTCGTGGTAATTTAAAAAATTGTATGACGGATAATTGGCTCGTTGATGTCAGTACATGGGAAGATAGATACAATAATGGTAAAACAATAATGGACTTATTATTAAAAAAACAAACTGAAATGGAAAAAAGGAGATGGACAACAATACATTATATTGTGGAATCCTACAATGACTTATTGAAAATAATAAATACTTTTGATATTACCGGAAATCTAAAAACAGAACTAATGGCTTGTTGGGAAAAACTTCCAGTTAACCAAAAAGCTTAAATACGATCATAACGTTTTATAATATGCCCCAAAAACACCGGAAAGCCAGGAGACAAGATTTTCCTTGTTTCCTAACTTTTCGATGAGGGTTGAAAAGGAAGTGACTGAGATGACAAAAAATATTAAAGTTGAGTATGCTGATAAACTGCATGGCAATATATGTCCTATGATTGGACGACCGTGCATGCAAGATTATTGCCTATCGTATGATGAAGTTCGATATTCTGTCGGCAATGACAATTATGTTTGTCATAAATGCAGAATAATCGGCATTGGTTTGGATGAACCAGTTATTATTAAAAGTATATGAAGCATATAAAACAGAAGTAAATGTGTGGTGACCTGAAGTGACGTCTGAAATGATTCAGGATAATGAACATGCTACCCGGCTTGCTATTAGAATTGCAGGGGTGTCGATAAAATGCAGTTAACTGCGGAAGAACGATATCAACGTTCTAAAGCTTCATATGAAAGAAATGGATGGGTATTCGAAGATGATAATATAATGTTTGATAAAATATGCCCAGTAATTCAAAGGGCTTGCATAAAAGAACAATGTCTCTCATATATAGCATTTACTGGTGTTGACAACAAAGGGGTATATTATAATTGTCATAAATGCAGTTTATTGAATATAGAATTGGAGTAACTGAACGTGACCACAAAAAATGACATTGAAAAGCTGTTCGGCGAAACACGTGATAAGATGCTGGACCCGAAAACAGATAGTACGGCTTGTATAACGTTGATGCTGGATTTCGCGGATAGGGTATCCGTATTGTTACCGGATTTATTCAAAGAATATGAAAGGCTAGAAAAGGATCTTGCTACTAGCCGGTCATATGCTAGGTGGTTAGACAAGCAATATCACGCTGCCCATGAAAACGCAATAAAAACATTAAAGGGAGTACCATGAAACTAGGAATTTGGCCGTTTGGCAATAAAAGCAACGAAAACAAAGAATGCGTAGTAATAAAAAACATGCCACTTGAGCAAGTATCTTGTGATATTTTGAAGGAGGAAATTGCTAGAAGAAAGAAGGAAAACCACGATAGGCGAGTCCGGGAAGCCAATGCAAAAGCAGACAAAGTAGACAAGCTCATTGATGAACTATGTAATGAAATAATGACGAATGCCGGAAAAAATACTTCTAACTCAACGTACAAGGAAACCATTATTAGAGAATTGGCAAGTTGTGTAATGGAGTCAATAGAAAGATATAGTTATTATTATTATCATAGATATCCAAGTGAAAGAAATGACAACATGGAAACTATTTTGGATTACATTAATAGAACCATAGATGAAGTAGACCACGATGCCATCCACATAGCAAGTATTTTCAAATACATGAAAGCAGAATATCGAAAAACACTTCTTGCAAACATTAAAGAGGAATGCTAGCTAGGTGGTCACATTGAAAATTTTTGGTAATCCAAGAATTAAGATTCCGCAAATATTGGAAACCGAACCGAACTAGAAAAATTGGGAGCGAAAATATTTTCCCCTAAACCCTAATTTTCTCACATTTAGTTTATATACTAGAGTCCGAAATCGCGGGGAAATCGATGCAAAAACCTACGATCTTTTTTATTTAATATCAAAACTACTGCCTAAATTAAAACTGATTTTAAGTGCTTAAAACGTTAATATTGTAAATAAATTATTAAAAAATATTTATAATAATTGTTACCAAAAGTTATAAATAAAGACAAAACTAAAAGTTTGCTATGAAAGATGCAATTAAATTGATTTTAGAAGACACGGACAGAATACCCACGAACTTTCATGAATTAAAGAACATGCTAGAACAATTGGAAAATCCAAACAAAAAAATGCATATCGATGATATTTATAAATTCAAAAATCCGATGTTAAAAATTCCTAACATTTCAGAGGACATAACCAAACAAATTATGTTAATCCATACGATAACAAATTATTCAAAATTCGTAGGTATTGTGGTGAAGGTTCGTGAAAACAAATACGCAATAAGAGGGACACAAATCATAAATTCTCGTTATGAACCAGACATGACAACATGGGTAACTACTGGACATTCAATACTAGAAACAATATCGAAATTTCGAATTGCCATGGGCAATAATTATGTAATGTTTTATGTAATAAGAAATAAGGAAGAAATGTTATGTGTCTTGAATGAAATTTGCTTTAGTAGCCAAAAGTTATATCGGGTGTGAAAACTAAATGACAAAGTCAATAGCAACGTTACAAGACCTGCAAAAAATAGATCCGACGATCCAGGAAATTAATAACCCTCATAAAGAAATACCGAACATAAGTGAGGATGATGATAGTAGAACGGTTATTTGTGTTGTTTATGTATATGAAAATTTATATTGCAAGACAATGGTGAATACAAAAAGAGGAGGTTTTGCCTGGATATGTGGAACCAGTTTTTTAGATAATGATTATACAGGACATGACTTATGTATTGAATCAAAATCAAAAATCGGCCTCATGAAGTCTGAATACGAACTATACAATTTATATAATACACGTATGTGTGGTCCTTGTAAGTTTTTTGTATGCGACATAAATAAAGCAAAAAAAATAGTGAAATTTATATACTATGGACGTGATACACATTACGGTAAAATTACAACGTATGCATTATTATTTGTATGGTTTGTATTAGTACTTTTTGAGTTGTTTGGTGGTGTCTAATATGCAAGTATTTAATAAACCAGATAAAGTATTTCACGTTAATGAAGACAATGATAGTAATTAGTAGGTGACATAATGATAACATTCAAGAATCCTCAGGAAAAAATTTATGATCTGGAAAATCTAGATGATAAAATAGTGCTGGTCCATGTGAATACACCATATAATGAAAATTATTATGGAATTGTACAAAAACATTCACTAAATGATTATAAAATAAAAGGCGGCACAATAGGTAAA
>Ga0209606_1001248_pt1 | contig 32493 bp, 26 predicted proteins | sample AD_UKC057_MetaG_FD_184412 | JGI IMG/M metagenome (GOLD analysis project Ga0209606, IMG submission 184412) | Active sludge microbial communities of municipal wastewater-treating anaerobic digesters from USA - AD_UKC057_MetaG (SPAdes) (version 2) | ecosystem: Engineered > Bioreactor > Anaerobic >...
AGAGGGTTTCCCCGTTCTCGAAGGCGTTCCCGCGGGGGATGAAGACGACAAGGAGCTTCGTACCCGTCCTGTCCAGATCTGCCTTCAGGCCCGTCAGCAGATATTCCACGAGCCGGTCCGTCTCCTCATAGTAGCCGCCCTCGGGCAGGGTGGATAGGAGCTTGCGCACGCGGTTCTTAACGAATGTCCAGGCGTAGCTCCTGGTGTCGCCGAGGGATTTCTGCAGGGAGGCGTAGACCTCCTTCGGGGGCGGAACGGGGACGTTCTCGAGGGCGTACTGCCCCGTCTTCCCGTCATGGCGGAAGACGGGTTTCGCGTAGGAGTAGCAGGAGAGCCGCGTGCGGTCGTAGTCGTGGGAGAAGATCCCCAGGACGACCACGTCGGGCCGGAGCGCCTGCCCGTGGCGTTCGTACTTCAGCAGCATCTGGTCGATCCCGTAGCTGCCCGCACCCATGTTGAACACCTCCGCCGCACGCCGCTCCCGGAGGATCTTCTCCAGGTAGTGCGGGAAGTGCTCCTCCTCGCCCGCCTCGATCCCCCAGGTGAAGCTGTCGCCCAGGGTGACGACCCGGAACATGCCGGCCGGCTGGGGGCCGGTCTTCCGCGGGCCGCGGATGCGCGAGGCCGCGATCTGGTAGTCCCAGCCCAGCTGCGGGTCGTAGTTCGCGTTGTTCCAGGCGTCCTTCGTCGCGTATTTCTCCAGGAACACGTGCTTGAAGTAGGTGTCGGCGATGTCCGGGACGGTCTCGATGCCCTCGTAGAGCTTAGACCGGTCCGGGGCCATCACCCGCAGGTAGCCCTCCGGCGACGAGCGCGACGGCGATGATCATGACGATGAGTTCGGTGACGATGGACGGCGGACGACGGGTCATGGAAGGCCTTGATTCGGGATGACGCTCGAGCTGTCTCCGGTGAAGCGCAAACCCGGGCATAAATTATAGGGTTGCATCGGTTGCAGCCGCCGCAGACAATAGATCAGCAACGCCGGTTTTGCAACCCTTCTTTGCCGACCCGCCCCGGCAACAAAAAACCCCGCTCCGGGCGGGGCGTCTCGGGGATCCGCACTGCGGTTCACTCCCTGGCGGTGACCCGGTACAGGGGACCGTCGACGCGGATCTCCATCCGTCGCGCCTTGCGGATCTCCTCCAGGGCCGCGCTGTCCGTGCCGAGCATCCCCGCCATCTCCACGTCGCTGCTGATCTTCACCCGGCCGCCGCGCCTCTCGCCCCGGCGCAGGAACCAGAGGTAGTTGTAGTACGTCCAGCCCGAGACGATCAGGAAGATGACGAGCACCGTGATGCCGCCGTTCTGCAGCAGCCGGGCCAGCTCCTCGTAGCCCTTCTCCCCGATGATCTGGTCGTAGATCGTCTGGACACCGAAGACCCACAGCACCAGGGTGAGAAGCGGCAGCAGCAGGTAGAGATAGATCCCCCAGCACACGACGGTGATGGTGTCCTCGACGAATCGCCGGAGGAGGGATCTTACTTCGTCCTGGACGAAGACTTCAGGGTGTGGAGGCCCCTGTCCGGGCTTTTCCATCTGACCGTAACCTCCTTGCTTCGGAACGTGAAGTTGTAGACGCCCTTGATGGCCGCCAGGGACGACAGGATCCAGTACCCCACGGGGTACCAGATCACGAAGAAGTAGTACTTGACGAAGGCCCTGTTCTCGTAGCGCAGGTCGATGAAGAAGCTCGTCAGGAAGGTCATCAGGCACGCCAGCCCCAGGATGGCGCCGTACCAGCGCGGGTACAGCGGGTTCCAGCCGAGAAAGAACCGGTTGTAGACCTCGAGCACGGGCCCGCAGACCGGCACCTGGGCGTAGCGGCACACGCCGTCCATGACGACGAAGAAGAGCCAGAGGAACACCATGGCCATGAAGGTGTGGGCCCACAGGATGCCCAGGACGTACTCGATGTAAACCGGGACGAGGCGGCGGTGCCGGTGATCCTTCCAGATATCGAGATGCTTGCGCAGCACCTCGACGCCGCCTTGCGCCCAGCGGACCCGCTGGCGCCAGAGGCCCTTGAGGGTCTCGGGAACGAGGATCCAGCAAAGGGCCCGCGGCTCGTAGCGGATGTCCCAGAACTTGCGCTGGAGCTTCCAGGTGATGTCGATGTCCTCGGTGACGGTGTCGCTGTCGAAGAGGCCGCACTCGATGACGGCGCTCTTGCGGTAGGCCGCGATCACGCCGGAGACGGTGAGGACCTTCCCGAGGATGCGCTGGGTGCGCTTGATGAGGCCGATGATGTTGGAGTACTCGCCGACCTGGATCTTCGCGAGCAGCGACGTTCGGTTGCGCACCCGCGGGTTGCCCGTGACGGCCCCCACGCGGGGGAAGTTCGCCAGGTGGTGGGCCATCCACTTCAGCACGTCCTTGCCGACGAGGCAGTCGGCGTCGATCGTGAGGATGAACTCGCCCCGGCTCACCAGGATGCCGGCGTTGAGGGCCTTGGACTTGCCGCTGTTGGGCTCGAGGTGGATGATCCGCAGCCACTGCGCGTTCTCGGCCGCGAGCCGGTCCAGGATCTGCCGCGTGGCGTCGGTGCTGCCGTCGTTGACGACGATGACCTCGTAGTTCGGGTAGTTGAGGTCCTTGAGGTTGAGGACCGTCTCCTCGATGACCTGCTCCTCGTTGTGGCCGGGGACGATGACGGTGAAGAAGGGGCTGACCTCGAGCTGCGGCTCCGCCCTGCCCTCGCGGCGCAGGCTGAAGAGGATGCCCCCGATCATCCACACGATGCTCATGTAGAGCGGGTAGAGGAAGACGAAGAGCCCGATGATTTCGTAGATCGACATGTCCTGTTTCGTCGGGGGAGGGCATCCTGCAGGGACCCGTCCCCTTCGGCTTTCCTCCCGGGGTCGTTTACGGGCTGGGGCTGAAGAGCCTCCTGAACAGCCTCTCGAGAGCGCCCTCCGGGGCGATCTCCGGCGGCTCCTTTTTCTTCACCTCGTCCCGGGCCGAGAGGATCACGGCGATCGTGTCGGCATCGGGCCTGTTGAGGTACACGTTGTCCGGGTAATAGGCCACGTGCCGGGCGCCCAGGGCGAGCAGGAACGCCAGGTCGTCCCTGAGCTCCGTGTCGTCCACCCAGGCCTCCTTCTTCCAGTCGTAGGCCTGCAGCTTGAAGACCAGCCGGTCGGCGGCCTTTTCGCCCCCGGCGGCCCGGAAGAGCTCGCGGTACCAGGCCCGGCGGTCCCTCCGGCCCTCCATGGCGGCGTAGGCCATGACGACCGTGTAGTCGTAGCGCTCGAGGTAACGCTTCAGGTCCTGGGCGAACCACCGTGTCGCATCGGGGTTCGTGACGACGGAGCTGTAGAGGTTGCGGGCGACGGCCGCGCCGGGACGGTAGATCCGGACGGTCTTGACGAGCTCGTCGACGTGGCGGTCGAGGGCCTCCGTCTTGAAGGCGACCCACTTTGCGTTGAGCTCCTTGTCCCCCTTCAGGGCCTGCGGATCCGGGGCGACGCCGTGGAGCCTGCGGAAGGCCTCGACGGCCGCGGGGTGGAAGTCCTCCGTCTCGGCCAGGTAGGCGTCGTCCTGGATGAGGATCCCGTCGAACTGCACGCGTGCCGCCAGGTCGGCGAAGATCTTCCGCGTCGCCTCCAGGCTCCGCGGGTCGAAGGGGGAAAGCCTGCGGTACCACGACGAGGTCACCTCGGTACCGGCGCCCTTCCACTCCCGGACCTTCAGCGCCTCGTTGAGCGCCGCGTCGGGCAATTCGTAGGCCAGCGCCGGCATCCAGACGAAGACCTTCATCTCGCGGGAGCGGATCCGGTTGACGGCGTGGCTGAGAAAGTCGAGATCGACGGGGAGCACCGAGTTGGCGACATAGAGGGATTTCACGTTGCCCGTGGCGCCCCTGTCGCTGAAGCCCTGGAGGAACACGGTGTTCACCCCCATCTTCACGAGACGGTCCAGCAGCCGTCCCAGGTTTCGGTTGCTCTCCTCCATGGAGTTGCGGTTGACGATGGGGTCGAGGTCGACCTGGACGCCCCGGATGCGGAAGCCCTCGCGCATCCCGCGCGCCATGGCCGCCTTGAAGGCCTCGAGCCAGTCCAGCTGGGCCTCCATGTAGTAGCGGTTGATGCGGTCGAGCCGGCTCACCTGCGAGTATCCCTCGTTGAGGGTCAGCAGCATCTCGAAGCCGAGCGCCCTGGCCTCCTCGACGGCGATCTCGTTGTAGCTGCCGTAGGGCCAGGTCAGGATCGTGGGCTTCCTTCCCAGCTTCGCCGTCAGCACGTCGATACTCTCGGCCAGGTCCTCGCGGACGCGGGCGCGGAACTCGGCCTCCGTCTCGTAGCGCCGGCTCTCGGGGAAATAGAGGAACGCCGCCGGCGCGGGCTCGATGTTGCCGACGGGGTTAACCTGCAGCATCCGGTGCAGGCGGGCGCTGTGGGATGCGACCGTCACGAGGCCCGAGTCGGCCACCTCGCGGATCTGCTCCCAGCGCATGAAGCGCTTCGTCTTGTATGCCGACGTCTCGGGGTCGTCGATCCAGGAGGTGACGACGGAGAGCACCGCGGGGATGTTGTAGAGGCGCAGCACGGGATAGACGAACCGGTAGAAGCTCTCGTAGGCGTCGTCGAAGGTGATGAAAACGGCTTTTTCGGGAAGGGGCTTGCCTCCCCGTGAGGCCGCGAGGATGTCCGCCGCGCTCACGAAGGAAAACCCGTGGGTGCGGAGGTACTCGATCTGGTTGATGAAGTCCTTCTGCGAAATGTCGTCCTTCTCGACAGGCGTCTCGGGGATGTCGTGGTAGCACAGCGTGATGAACGTCTCCGCCGCCTGCGCGCACGGCACCGCAAGGAACAGGACCGCCAGGACGATCGACATGATTCGTTCTTTGCCTCTTGCCTTTCGCCCTGAGCCCTTTGCCATCTCAAAAATACCAGTTGAGCGTAAGATATGCGCCAAGGACATGCGTGTAATCCCCATCGTAGACTCTGAGATCGTAGGAAACGTTTCCCGTGACGTTGAAGGTCTTCGAGTGGACGTAGACCTGCTCGAAGGTGATTCCCGCCACGGGGTAGGTGCTGTAGTTGTGCTCCCCGCTGAAGCCCGCGCGCAGGTAGACGGCCGAGGTCCACTTCTTCTCGTAGCGGATGTGATTCACCCACTGGACGGCCGAGGTCAGCAGGGCGCTCCACTCGTACTCCGGGCTGTAGTAGTCCACCTCCTGCTTGGAGTAGGTGCCGTACCCCAGGGCAAGGCCCGCCCGGACCTTCAGGTCGGGGCTGTGGTAGACGTTCTGGTCGTAGCGCGCCGTCCCTGAGATGTAGACGTTGTCGTCGGAGAACCACTGGGCGCCCGCGGCGACGCCGTACTCGCGCAGGTCGCTCTCGAGGTACAGGACGTCGACATAGGCGCTGTCGGCCGTGATGCCCCGGGCCCTGGCCCGGATGGGCACGCTCAAGCTGAAGCTGTTGAAGCCCGTCGTGATGCGCAGGGGGTCCGTGGGCCACCAGAAAAGGCGCGTGTCGAAGCCGAAGTCATCGCCCCGGGTGTAATCGAAGCTCACCGACTGCCACCAGGTGAGCTGCGGCAGGACGATCCAGCGGAACCCGAGGCCGAAGCGGTCCCAGTCCTCCCGGTTGGTCGTCCCGTCGTCGTTGTCCGCCCGGGTCTCCTCGCGCAGGATCCGGGCGTAGAGGCTGAATAGCGGGGTGATCGGCTTTTCCAGCAGCAGCGAGGCCCAGTATTCCGTGGCGCCGTCGAACTCCTTGACGAAACGGAACTCGGGCTGGAGGCGCCACATGTCCTCGACCTTCAGCGTCTCCCGGAGATCGCGGACCGTGAGATTCGTCGGGTATTTCTGATGCAGCTCGTCGGCCAGCGCCCGCGCCTCGCGCTTGTAGTTCAGGGTGTTGAGCGTCCAGCCCAGGCCCGTGAGGCTGCGGAAATCCTGCGGGTCGAGGTTGCGGTTGATCTCGAACTGCTCGAGGGCCCTGCGGGGCCAGTTGCGCCAGAGATAGGCGTGGGCCAGGCCCGACCGCAGGCCCGTCTCGGAGGCCGCCTCGGCCAGGTAGTATTCGAAGTAGGCCTGGCCCTCCTTGTGCCTGTCCTGGTAAAGCAGGAACCAGCCTCTCGTCGTGATGAGGCTGTTGGAATCGGCCAGGTAGCGCTGCCTGGCCAGGACCGACTCGTCCCAGGCGAGGGCTTTCTTCTCCCTGTCGATGATCTCCTGGAGGCGCTCGAGGGTCTGCGAGGCGCTCTGCCAGTTCCGCAAATCCGAGTATACGTAGAAGAGCCCCATCGTGGCCGCGAATTGGCCGGAATCGGCCTCGAGAACCTTTTTGTAGAAGACTTCGGCCTCCTCGGGTCTGTGGAGGTAGAGGTGCGCGTCGGCCACGGCCTGGTTGACCCACCAGGGGACGGCCTCGCCGGACTGCCGGTAGATGTCGAACTGCCGCAGGGCGTCGTGCATCCTGTCCTTCTGGCGAAGGGCCACGATGTAGTCCCCCCGGGCCCGGAGATTGCCGGGGTCCTTTTCGAGTATCGCCTCGATCTCGGCGATGGCCTCGTCGACGAGCCCCCAGCGGAGCTTCGTCACGGCCCGGTCGAGCTCGAGGGACCGGAGCTGATCCGGGCGCCCCACCGAGCCTTCCCTGGCAACGGCGAGGGCCTCGAAGCTTGCGCCGTACTGCTCCAGCAGGGCCAGCCTGACGGCGTCCAGCGCCGGTGCCGGGACCTGCCCCGCCTTCTTCGCCTCCAGCCACGACGCGTAAGCCCCGGCGCCGTCGCCCATCCGCATCTGCGTGTTAACGGCTCCCTTGAAGGCCTCTTCGTCTTTCGGATCGTAGGACAGGCCGAGCCGGTACAGCTCGAGCGCCTTCGGGTATTCCCTCAGCTCGTAGTAGGCCCTGGCCATGTGGCGGGGAAGGTAGCGGATCTCGCGGAGGTCCTTCTCGCGGGGGGCGTAGAACTCGGCAGCCTTCTGGTATGCCCCCGTCCAGACGAGGCACAGGGCGTAGTCGGCCTGGAGGTGCCGGTCCTCGGGCAACACCCTCAGGGCCGCCTCCAGCAGGGGGAGCGCCTCGTCGTTACGGCCGTCCCGGATGAGCTTCAGCGCCTCTTGGTAGTCCTCTCTTGCCTGGGCCACGGGGTCCTTCGAGGGGGACGATTCCGGGGAAGCGGCAAAGACAGGAAACGGCAGGATTGCAAGAACGAGGGCTATGAAAAGGGCTGCTAGTCCAGTTCTTTTAGGCATTGAATACCTGATCTCTGTCGCTCTTGGATTCGGTTGACGGCTCTGTGCCTCATGTGAAAAACCCCGCTCGATCCCGAGCGTTGGCATTTCACCGTGACGCATGCAATCATGGTGCCATTATGGCACACTTGAAAAAAAGTTTCCCCGGCGGCAAAAGTCCTTTGCCCTGTCAACAGCGCGGAATATCGATTTTTCTGGTGCGCAAGGTGGAAGGAGGCAGCAGTCTCTCGCCCTCCCGGCCGGTCCCTCAGCGGGACCCCCTTCCCCGGGGACGGGCATTCGGCTGCGGAGCGTCAAAATACCAAAAAGGCCGGGGGCACGCAACGAATTATCGACGGCGGGTGTCGGGTTTTCTTTCAGTGCGAACTTCCGCCTGTCCGCGCGGGCCGAATTATGGTAGAAAGGGTTTCAAGCCTTCGGGCCGGACACTCCGGTCCGCAACCCTCATCGAAACAAACGCATGAAAGGAGTTTCATCGATGCAGGCCCTGTTTACCCTCACACCGGCGGAATCGAAAAGGCTCATCGGGAAAGGCATTGCGGCCCTCCCCGAGGTGCAGAACGCGAAAAAGAACGGGTACCTCCTGGTGAGCCGCGGCTCGACGACGGCCTATTGCCTCGAGGAGATCCTCGAGCAGAAGGTGGATAAGGAACGCTACCTCGCCGGCCAGACCATCCGGGGCGTCATGTGCGTGCTCGACGCCGGGGAGCGCGCCAAGCCCATCACCCTTCACAAGGGGGAGATCCTGCCCGTGGAGCCGACGTCCGTGGCGGACAAGCTGGGTCCCGGCGACATCGTCCTCAAGGGCGGCAACGCGCTCGATGCCTTCGGAAACGTGGGCGTCGTCATGGTCAACCCGGCGGGCGGCACCATGGGGTCCTTCTACATGGGCATGAAGGCCCGCGGCCTCGAGATCATCTACACGGTGGGCCTCGAGAAGCTCATCCCCTCGGTGGAGGAGGCGGCCCGCTACGGCGGCACCATGATGATCGGCAAGTCGATCGGCTGCAAGGCCGGCCTGGCCTGCGTGGCCGACGGGAGGCCCTTCACGGAGATCGACGCGCTGGAGGCGCTCTTCGACGTGTCGGCCGTCCACTTCGCCTCCGGAGGCTGGGGCGGGGCGGAAGGCGCCGTCACGCTCATCGTCGAGGGACCCGACGACGAAGTGAACCGGTGCATGGAATTCATCGAGGCGAAGATCAAGGGAGAGCCGGCCCTGCCCGGTGTCAAGGGCCCCTGCAAGACCTGCCCGATCGGCGCCTGCAACTTCAAGGGCAAGGACGACCAGGACCTGCCCGGCTACCTGAAGTAAAACCGGGGTCAGGCCTGATTATTGACTTTCGCAAGACGGAAAGAGCGATCGGAAAAGGCACATACGCCCATGGCCGACTACACGGAAAAGCCGAAAAACTGGAGGGACCTGCCGCCGGAGGAACTCGCCGCGTTCATGAACCGCAAGAGCGAGGGGTATCTCCCGGCCCTGCTGGGCTTCACGCTCACCTCGGTGGCGAAGGAACGCGTCGTGGCCCGCATGGCGGTCCGGAAGCATCATTTGGCCCCCAATGACTACCTTCACGCGGCCTCCGTCGTCGCACTGGCCGACACGGTGTGCGGCATGGCGACGATCGTCAACCTGCCCAAAGAAGCCGGTGGCTTCACGACGATCGAGCTGAAGACCAACTTCCTCGGCACCACCCGAGACGGCGCCATCCTCTGCGAGGGGAGGCCCGCCCACATCGGGCGGCGCACCATGGTCTGGGACGCCCGCGTGTGGGACGAAAAGACGGGGCATGACATCGCCCTGTTCCGCTGCACCCAGATGATCCTGCCCGGAAAGGCGTAACCATGGCGGTGTTCAAACTCGAGCAAGCCACGGTCGCCGGCGTACACCGGGCCTTCCGGTCCGGAGCGCTCACGGCGGTGAAGCTCGTCGAAATGTGCCTCGAGCGCATCGAGGCCTACGACCGGAAGGGCCCGCGGCTCAACGCCGTCATCACCGTCAACCCGAAAGCCCGGAAGGAGGCCGCCCGGCTCGACGCGAAGTTCCGCAAGACCGGCCCCGCAGGACCGCTCCACGGCATCCCCGTTCTTCTCAAGGACAACGTCAACACGAAGGACATGCCCACGACGGGCGGATCGAAAAGTCTCGAGGGATACGTCCCGCCGAAAGATGCCTTCATCACGAAGAGACTGCGCGACGCGGGCGCCATCCTCCTCGCCAAGGCGAATCTGCACGAGTTCGCCGTGTGGGGCGAGACGGTGAGCTCCATGCTCGGGCAGACCCTCAACCCCTACGACCTCACCCGCACCCCCGGCGGCTCGAGCGGCGGAACGGGGGCGGGCCTGGCGGCCGGTTACGGCATCCTCGGCATCGGCACGGACACGGTGAATTCCATCCGCTCCCCCGCCTCGGCCTGCAGCCTCGTGGGCATCCGCCCGACGATCGGGCTCGTGAGCCGAGACGGGATCATCCCGTACTCCTTCACGCAGGACGCCGCGGGCCCGATGGCGCGGACCGTCGCGGACGCCGCGGCGATGCTCGGCGTGCTTGCGGGCTACGACCCCGGCGATCCCGCCACGGCCTGGAGCATAGGGCACGTCGAGAAGAACTACACCCGGCATCTCCGGAAGGATGGCCTGCGGGGAAAGCGCATCGGCATCCTCCGGAGCTTCTTCGGCACCCGGCCCGTCCACGAGGAAGTCAACGCCGTGAGCCGCAAGGCGATCGCGGACTGCAGGCGTCTGGGCGCCGCGATGGTGGAATTGAGCACGCCGGATCTCGATTCCGGCGCGATCGTCTCCGACATCAGCGTCCACCTCTACGACCTGCGGCCCGATCTGGACTCCTACCTGGGCGACCCGAAGGCGGGAACACCCGTGAAGTCGCTCGGCGCAATCATCGCATCGGGCAAGTACCACCCCGGCATCGAAAAGAACATCATGGAGGCCGTGGCCCTGCAGCGGGACGCGGCCTACTTCGAGCGGCTCGCGAAGCGCGCGAAGCTCCAGGAGCGCGTCATGGCGCTCATGGCCGGAAAGAGACTCGACGCCCTCGTCTTTCCGCACCAGAAGCGGCCCGTCGTCCCCGTGGGCGAGAGCCAGGTCGAGCGCAACGGCAGCCTCGGCTCCGTGACGGGATTCCCGTCGATCGTCGTGCCCGGCGGGTTCACGAGGCCCACCGAAACAGCCGCGATCGGCGTGCCCGTGGGAATCGAGTTCCTCGGGCGGCCCTGGACGGAGGGGCTGCTCATCGAAATCGGTTACGCCTACGAGCAGGGCACGAAGAACCGCCGCCCGCCCGTGACGACGCCGAAGCTCGCCGGCGAGATGTGACTTTGGAAAGGAAAGACAACCAGTGGACAAGAGCGGCTACACCCTTCTCCCCAACCGTGACGACAACAGGTGCTTCGGCTGCGGGCCCGCGAACCCGCACGGCCTCCGGATGCAGTTCTACACCGACGGCGAAACGGTCGCCTCGTGGATCACGGTGCCCCCGCACCTCTGCGGCTGGAGCAACCTGGTCCACGGCGGCATCCTCTTCACGGCTCTCGACGAGATCATGGGCCGCACCATGATCTACCTCCTTCGGCGTTTCATCCTGACCAAGACGATGACCATCGAGTATCTCAAGCCCGTGCCGCACGGCCGCGAATTCAAGGTGGAGGGACGGATCCTGGAGGTCCGCAGCGAGCGGGAGGTCGTAGCCGAGGGCACCATCACCAACGACGCAGGCGAGATCTGCACCCGCGCCACGGGGCTCTGGGCAACGTTCACGCCCGATTCGGCCCGCAAGCTGGGGGTTGCCGACGACGAGACGTTCCGCTGGTTCGAGCAGGTCGTCGCGACAAAGCGCTGAGTAGAAGGTATCGGGTGAACAAGGAATAAGGAATGGGGATTGTCCCCCTCATCACAATTCTCTCTCTCGGGGGGAGAGGAAGATTGAAGAGGGGGCTGTGGTTGGGTGGGTGCGTTTTACAATCGAATGGTTGTGTGCTAGGTTTCCCGAAACGGTTCCAGGAACGCGTCCATGGCCCTGATCATTGAAGGCGGACTCGATCTGCCCCTGCCGCGCATGGTCCCCGTGCGCCAGAAATTCCCCGACGAGCAGATCGCAGATACCTCCGGAGAAGTGTCGCGGCTCATCCGCCTCGACGGCAGGACCTCCCGCATCCGCGAGGGCGGCCGCATCGCCGTGGCCGTGGGAAGCCGGGGGATCCACGCCATCGACCGCATCACCCGGACCGTCGTCGACGAGATCCGGCGCCTCGGCGCGAACCCTTTCATCGTCCCCTCCATGGGAAGCCACGGCGGCGCGACGGCGGAAGGGCAGAAAGCGATCCTCGCCCGCCTCGGGATCACCGCGGAGACCATGGGCGTTCCCGTCGTCTCCTCCATGGAGACCGTCCGGGTGGGCGCCCTCGAGGACGGCACGCCGGTGTGGCTGGACCGGGAGGCGATGGGGTCCGACGGCATCGTCGTGATCAATCGCATCAAGCCGCACACGGCCTTCACGGGCGACTACGAGAGCGGGCTTCTCAAGATGGTCGCCGTCGGTTTGGGCAAGCACCGCGGAGCCACGGATTTCCACTCCTGCGGCATGGACCGTTTCGGGGAGCTGCTGCCGAAGCTGGGGCGCGTGGTCCTGGAGAAGGCGCCGATCCTCTTCGGGCTGGCCGTCATCGAGAACGCATACGAGCGGCCGGCCCGCTTCGAGATCGTCTGGGGCGAAGACATGATCGGACGGGAGCCGGCCCTGCTGAAGGAGGCCCGTGCGCTCATGCCGAGAATCATCCCCGGCGAGATCGACGTGCTCGTCGTGCACGAAATCGGCAAGGAGATCAGCGGCTCGGGGATGGACCCCAACATCACGGGGCGCTCGAGCTCGCCGTTCTTCAAACGGGAAAATTCCCTCAAGGTGCAGCGGATCGTCGTGCTGAACCTGTCGAAGGCATCGGGCGGGAGCGCCATGGGAATCGGCCTGGCCGACTTCACGACGGACAGGGCCGTGAAGGCCATGGACATCGACACGACGTGGATCAACTGCATCACCGCGGGCGTGACGGCCTCGGGGAAGATCCCCATCCACATGCCCACGGACCGCGAGGCCGTCCTGCTGGCGCTCAAGACCTGCGCCCGCGTGCGGCACCCGCAGAGCCGCATCGTCTGGATCCGCAACACGCTCGCCCTCGAGCACATCCGGGTCTCGGAGCCCCTCCTGCCTGAGCTCAAGGGCCACCCCCAGATCGAGATCGCCGGCGACCCCGCCCCCATGCCTTTCGACGAACGCGGCAACCTTCTTTATTAAAAAATCCCCTTCCTCCCCCTTTGCAAAAGGGGGAAAGAGGGGGACTTGTCTTTCCTGCCTTGCGGCCTGTGCCTTGGTGCTTGCGGCTTCCTTATCCCCTGACCAGCTCCGAGTACGCCGCCTGGAGGCGCCGCGTCACGACACCGGGAGAGCCCGTGCCCACGGGGCGCCCGTCTAGACGGACAACCGGGGTGATCTCCTTGTTGGTGCCCGTGATGATGATCTCGCTTGCCCGGTTCAGTTCGTCCCCCCGGAAGGCCTGCTCCTTGCAGGCGATCCCCAGTTTGCGGCACAGCTCGAACACCACGCCACGGGTGACGCCGGGGAGGATGAAGCGGCCCAGCGGGTGCGTTTGAAGGTGCCCGTTGAAAACAGCGAACACGTTCGTGTGCGTCCCCTCGGTGACGACGCCGTCGCGGACGAAGATGGCCTCCTCGGCCCCCTTCTCCCTCGCCTGCTGGACGGCCAGGACGCTGCCCAGCAGGCCGATGGCCTTGATGTCGCAGCGCGTCCAGCGGAACTCGGGGACGAGGATCGCGCTCACGCCCGTCTCGCGCATCTCGGCGGACGACGGGGCCGGAGAGATGAGAATCATGGTCGTGGCGGGGACGGGGGGATCGGGAAAGGTGTGCTTGCGCGGCGCCACGCCCCGGGTGACCTGGAAGTAGAGGATGCTGTCCACCGTCTCCAGCCCGTTGCGGGCGATGAGCTGCGCGCCGGCCACGGCGAGATCGGCCACGCCGGGGAAATCGATGCGCGTTTCGCGCAGGCTGCAGACGAGCCGATCCATGTGCTCGGCCATCTTGAAGGGCTTGCCGCCGTAAGCGCGGACGACCTCGTAGACCCCGTCGGCAAACAGGAAGCCCCGGTCGTCCGGCGAGATGCGGATTTCTTCCTTGCGCAGGAAGCTGCCGTTGAAATACGCGATCATGGATATCGTCCCCCTCTATTGCCTTGTCTTCTCGTTTTCGATCATCTTCGCGAAGCGCTTCATCCCCTCCTCGATCTGGGCCGGGGTGGCCATGCTGAAACTTGCACGCATGCAGTTCTTCAGGCCCCCTTTCGTCGAGAAGCCGACGCCCGGGACGAGCAGGACACCCAGGGCCACGCCGTCCATCTCCACCATCCGGTCCGTGTCGAACCCCGCGGGCAGCTCGAACCACAGGAACATGCCCTCGTTGGGGACATTGAAGCGGATCCCCGCGGGCAGATATTTCCGGGCGGCCTCGACCATGGCGTCGCGGTTTGACCGGTAGAAGCGGCAGTTCTCCCGGATGAGGGCCCGGAACTCTTCGTGGGAGTGGTTGGCGAAAAACCCCGTCAGCAGCGACTGGTCCATGGCGCTCGTGTGCAGGTTGGTACCCTGCTTGTAGAGCTGGAAGTACCCGATGATCTCCGCCGGCCCCGAGGCGTAGCCCAGTCGAAGGCCCGGCGCAAAGATTTTGGAGAAGCTGTCGAGGCGCACCACGCGACCCTCGCGGTCCATGGACTGCAGCGTCGGATGAGGGTCGCGGTCTTCGAGCTGCACCAGCTGGTACGGGTCGTCCTCAAGGATGGGCAGGTCGAAGCGCGAGGCGATCTCGAGCAGGTGCCGCCTGCGATCCACCGACAGGGCCACGCCGGCCGGGTTGTGCCCGTTGGGGACCTCGTAGATGAACTTCGGCATGGCCTGCCCGGCCTTCCGGCGCGCGTCGAGGATCGTCTCGAGCTCGGCGGTCTTCATCCCTTCCGCGTCGATGGGGACGGGGATGTAGTTCTCCGTGAAGGCCCGGAAAGCCCCCAGGGCTCCCGGGTAGGCGGGCTCGGAGAGGACGACGGCATCCGAGCGCTCGAGGAAGAGGTAGGCCATGATGTGCAGGCCCTCCTGCGCGCCCGTGAGGACCTGTACCTGCTCGGGCTTCAGCTCGACGCCGTCCTTCGCCCTGTGCCAGGCGATGAGGTGGGGCTTGAGTTCGGCGTGGGCGTCCGTGGGCCCATACTGGCAGGCAAGGTCCATGGCATTGTCTTTGATGGAAAACCGCCTGCCGCTCTTGAAAACGACCTCCATGGCCTCGAAGGCAAAGGTCTTCGCGTTCGGGTAGCCGCCCCCCAGGGACACCATCCCAGGCTGGCGCATCAGGGGAACGAGCTTGCGGATCGGCGAGGGGGAAAGCCCCTTTGTGCGTTCGGCCATGAGTCGTTTGAAGTCCATAGGGGGCCTCCTGAAGCGAAATCCAGATCCTCCCCTGCCCTCCTTTTCAAAAGGAGGGAGTCAAGACCCCTTTAGAAAAAGGGGGATTGAGGGGGTTTTTTTGCCGAGCCGATCGCCCGGATTCGGGTGAAACAGCCGCGGGAGCGGTCCGGGGCGGACCGCTCCCGCGCTTCCAGTCATCACATCACGTGTGCGAACAACCCTTCCGGCGGCCTACTTCAGGACGCCCTTCTCCTTGTAGTACTTGACCACGCCGGGGTGCAGCGGGATCGAGAAGCCGTTGACGGCCGTCTTGAGATCGATGCTCTTGCCCTTCTCGTGAACCTTCACCACGTCGGCCTTCCTGTCGAAGAGGGTCTTGATCATCTTGTAGACCAGCTCGTCGGGCAGCTCGGCCTGGACGCAAAGAGTGGCGAGCGACCCCGTCGTCACGACGTCATAGTCGATGCCCTTGTAGGTCCCCTTGGGGATGACCGTGGCAGCCGAGAAGAAGGGGTACTTCTTGACGATCGCGTCGATGTTCGCCCGGTCGATCGACAGGATGTCGATCTTGTGCTGCGTGCCGATATCGATGATGCTGGAGTTGGGAGCGCCAGCGTCCACCATGACGGCGTCGACCTGCCCGTCCTTCAGCAGCTCCATGGCCGGGCCGTAGGCCAGGTACTGGGGCTTGATGTCGGTGAAGGGGATTCCGTAGCTCTCGAGGACGATCTTCATGTTCAGGACGCTCGAGCTGCCCTGGATCCCGCAGGCGACCTTCTTGCCCCTGAGGTCCTTGTAGGTTTTGATCCCCGAGTTGGCCTTCACGACCGTCTGGATCGTGTTGGGATACAGCGCGATGAATCCTCGGATGTTCTGCACCGGGCCGCTCTTGAAGTACTCCTCGCCCTTGTAGGCCCAGTCGGCCACCAGGGACTCGACGAAGCCGATCTCCATGGTCTTGTTCTTGATGTGGCGGGCGTTCTCAACGGAGCCGCCCGTCGCCTCGGCCGACACGTTGAGGCCGATACCCGCATTGGTCCAGACCTTCGAAATGGCCACCCCGAGGGGATAGTAGGTGCCGCTCATGGCGCCCGTCCCGAAGGAAATGTTCTTCGTCTGCGCATGTCCGGCCGCGGGCAGGCCGAGCGCAATGGCGAGGACCGCCGTCAGGCAATAAAGGGTCATCTTGTTCAACCGCATGTCCGTGAAACCTCCTTTGAAGAGTTTTTCTTCCGCCCGGCATCCCCGGGCTTTTCTTCCGTCTCGTTGTACCCTATCGCATCCCGTATGTCACGCGAAGGGCTCGGTCGCTGCTTTCTTCTCCTTCTCCGTCTTTCGCTGCCACAGGTAGACGCCCGCGAGAAGGGCAAGCCCCGTGAGGTCCGTCACCCAGCCGGGCGTGATGAGAAGGATCCCCGCCGCCAGCAGTGCGAAACGCTCCCATACCGCGCAGATGCGGTGCAGGTAGTTCCCGACGAAACCCGACAGGGCGATCACGGCCAGCGCCGTCGACGGGATCATCATGACGATGTCCTCCACCGGGCCCCGGAGGATCAGACCCGGATGGTAGACGAAGAGGAAGGGCACGATGAACCCTACGATGACGTTGCGCGTGGCGATGGCCCCCGTTTTCATGGGGTCCCCCTTCGCGATGCCCGCCGCCGTGTAGGCCGCAAGCGCAACGGGCGGCGTGATGTCGGCAAACACGCCGAAGTAGAAGACGAACATGTGGGCCGTGAGTACCGGCAGGCCGAGGGCCACGAGGGCCGGCGCCGCCACGGAGGCCTGGACGATGTAGTTGGCCGTCGTCGGCAGGGCCATGCCGAGTACCAGGGAGGCCACGGCGGTGAACATCAGCGCGAAGATGAGGTGCCCCTGGGAGATCTGCTCGATGAGGTTGGCGAACTTGATCCCGAGTCCCGTCATGCTGACGGTGCCCACGATGATGCCCGCGCAGGCACATGCCGTTGCGATCCCGACGGTGTTGCGCCCGGCCGCGACCAGCGACGCCCAGAAGACCTTCGGCCCGATCCGGGTCGAGGCCTTGAGCAGGCTGAGGACGATGAGCAGGCCCATGGCCGAGAAGGCGGCGCGGGCGGGGCTGTATCCCAGGGTCAGCACGACGATGAGGGTGACCACGGGAAAGATGAAAATCCAGCCGTCGGCGAGCACCGCGGACGTCTTCGGGATCTCCTCCTCGGGCATTCCCTCCAGTCCCGTCCTGCAGGCCTCGAAGTGGACGTTCATGAACAGGCTCAGGTAGTACATAATGGCCGGGACGATCGCCAGGATCACGATGGTGAGGTAGGGCGTGTGGGTGAACTCGGACATGATGAAGGCCGCCGCGCCCAGGACGGGGGGCATGATCTGCCCGCCCGTGGCCGCCGCCGATTCGACGGCTCCGGCGAACTCGGGGCGGTAGCCCACGCGCTTCATCAGCGGGATTGTGAAGGTCCCCACGGTGGCCACGTTGGCGATGCTGCTGCCGGAGATCATCCCCATGAGCCCGCTGGCGATGACGGCGATCTTGGCCGGGCCGCCGCGGAGCCTTCCCGCCAGCGACACGGCGAGATTGATGAAGAACTGCCCGCCGCCGCTTCGCTCCAGGAAGGTGCCGAACAGGATGAAGAGGAAGACGATGGTCACCACGACGCCCAGCGGAATGCCGAAGACCCCCTCGGTGGTCATGTACATCTGGTTGAGGATCCGGTGGACGTCGTAGCCCCGGTGGCCGAAGTGGCCCGAGATATGGTTCCCCAGGTAGGCGTACAGCAGGAACAGCCCGGTGACGATGGGCAGGGGCCAGCCGATGGCGCGCCGCGTGGCGTCGAGCACCATGATGACGCACAGGGTGCCGAGGACCTTGTCGACGTCGTTCATGTCGCCCATGCGGTTGACGAGATCCTCGAAGTCCCAGAGGACGTAGGCGCAGACGACGATGGAGAGGGCTGCCCAGAGCCAGTCGATCCAGGCCAGGGCTCTTCTCTTCCGGAACAGGGGGTACTGCATGAAGATGACAAAGAGGCTGAGCATCAGAACGCCCGCCCGCTGCATCATCGCGGGCAGCGGGTAGAAGAGCATCGTCAAGACGATGAAGAGGGTGATGCCGGCCCCGCCCGCGGCTATCAGGCCGCGCACGATGCGGTTGCTCTCGTCGAATGTTGTCGCCTTTTCCTCGGACAGGATCTCTGCCGGCCGGTCGGACATGGGCTCTCCTTCCGCAGCCCGGCGCGCGCCTCGCGGTGGCCCTTCGGGGGCGGCGTCCGGTGCTCTCCCTTGTATTCTGTATGCATCGGCGGGCCGCGCCCGGACACCCTTCTGGGCTGGGCCCTGACTTGCGTTCTCTGTCTCAGGTCCCCTTGGACCCGGACCCTGCCTGTTCGCCCGGATGTTGAGACCGAAGAACGGTGAGCGCGGAATCGAGGCTCAGCAGGTGCCTCCGCACGGCCTCTACGGCCTTGGCCGGGTTCCGCTCCCGGAGGGCGTCGAGAATCACCGCATGCTCCCGGTCGGTCGTGACGTTTTTACCCCTCCGGTCGAGGAGGCGGAAGCGGACGATCTGGATGTGGGCGTTGAGGTTGCGGTAGATGTTCAGCAGGCGCTGGTTGCCCATAATCTGGAAAAACAGCAGGTGGAACTCGCTGTCGCGTTCCATGTAGGCCTTGTAGCTGTTCACGTCACTCTCCCCGGCACCGAAAGAGATCATCTGCCGGAAGAGTTCCTCGAACCGCGAGACCTGCTCGTCCGTCAGGGAGGCGGTGATGGCCTCCACGGCGGCCGTCTCCAGGATGATGCGGATCTGCAGGATCTCGTGGATGTCCTCGAGGGTCACATCCTTTACGTAGGTGCCCTTGCGGGGGGCGATCTCGACGAGCCCCTCGCCGGCCAGGCGGAACAGGGCGTCCTTGATGGGGGTGGGGCTCACGCCCAGAAGCTCGCTCAGCTGGTTGAGGTTCAGGTTGTAACCGGGGGGGTAGTTGTAGCTGATGATATTGGTCTTTATGAAGTTGTAGACCTTTTCGTTGATGTTGGTCACATCGATCAGCGTGGACTGCTCTTCTGCGGCCATCCGGTCTTTCTCCCCCGTGTTCCGCCGAAAGGTCTGCGGTCTTAGTTCTCCAGGGCGTCGCCCCGTGAAATTCACTGGAGCGAGGCATGTAATGAAGTCTGAAATTTCAGATTATCGGCACTTGCTAGCATGGGCCGGCATCGAAAGCAAGCGCTATTTTAACAGTGTCAAGAAAGCCCTGCACATTAACTTATGTTCAATTATATCAGACACATACAGCATATTCCGGTTCGAAAAAAACCCTTGACACCTTCTGCTCCAGAGTGTATCAAGCCGCATGAATACAAAATTTCAGATTGCTGATCCCTGTTGCTGATTCCTGCTCGGCCGTCACAAACCTGAAAGCACGGGAAAGGAGACCGGCCATTGACATATCAAGTCCTCCTGACTGAACGCATCTCGCCTGTCGGGATCGGCATCCTGGAGAGCGCGGCGGAGATCGTCATCGCACCCTCGCCCTCCGATGCGGACCTGCTGCCCCTCGTCGGCAGCGCCGATGCCCTTCTCATTCGAAGCACCCCCCTGAGCCACGCCGTCATGAATGCCGGCAAGAACCTGAAAGTGATCGGCCGGCACGGCATCGGAATCGACAACATCGACGTGGACGCCGCCACCCGCCTCGGGATCCAGGTGGTCAACACGCCCGGGGCAAACACCAACGCCGTGGCCGAGCATGCCCTGTGGGCGATCATGCACTGCGCCAAGAACTTCAACCGCGCCGAGAAGGCCCTGCGGGAAGGGAAATTCGCGGTTGCCGGCTCGCTGCCGGGGCTGGTGCAGAAGATGGGTTACAGCACCCTTGAGCTCAAGGCCAAGAGCCTGGGGCTCGTCGGGTTCGGCCGCATAGCGCGCAGGCTCGCGGAGCTGGCCCGCAGCTTCGAGATGGACATCAAGGCCTTCGACCCCCTCGTGGGCGACGAGGCGTTCCGGGAGCTCGCCGTGTGCCGCGCAAGAAGCCTTGAGGAGGCGATCCGTGATGCCGACTTCGTCTCGCTTCACGTCCCGCACATGAAGGAAACCCACCATCTCATCGGCGGGAAGCAGCTGTCCCTGATGAAGAAGGAGGCCTTCCTGATCAACACCTCCCGGGGGGGGGTCGTCGACGAGGCGGCCCTGCTGCGCGCACTGCGTGAAGGGAGAATCGCCGGGGCGGCCCTCGACGTCTTCGAGCAGGAGCCGCCTCCCGCGGACCTGCCTTTCTTCGGTCTCGAGAACGTCCTGGTGACGCCGCACATGGCGGCCATGACGGACCTGGCGCTGGTGAACATGGCCGTGGACGTCTCGCGGGGAATCCTGGAGGCCCTCGAGGGCAAGCGGCCCGAGTTTTTGTGCAACCCGGAGGTGTGGGACAAAAGAAGGGTGTAAGGCGAAGGGCAAATGGCAAATGGCTTTTTGTTTACCTTCAGCCCTTTGCCCTCAGCCTTAAGCCGGCTCCATAACAGTCTCCGTTGAAAGGAAATGACCTTGGGTAAAGAAATTCGCTTAATGCAGGGCAATCAGGCCATCGCGGAAGGGGCGATCTACGCCGGGGCGAGGTTTTACGCGGGCTACCCGATCACGCCGTCCTCGGAGATCGCCGAGGAGTGTTCGAGGAAGCTGCCGAAACTCGGCGGCGTCTACATCCAGATGGAAGACGAGATCGCGTCGATCGCCGCCGTCATCGGCGCCTCGCTGGCCGGGGCCAAGTCGTTCACGGCCACCAGCGGCCCGGGCTTCTCGCTGATGCAGGAGAACCTGGGCCTTGCCGTCATGGGCGAGGTGCCCTGCGTGGTGGTCGACGTGCAGCGCGCGGGCCCGAGCACGGGGCTGGCGACGCGTCCGGCCCAGTCGGACATCATGCAGATCCGGTGGGGCCGCCACGGGGATCAGTCGGTCATCGCGCTTTGCCCCTCGAGCGTGAAGGAGTGCTTCACCATGACCGTGACGGCCTTCAACTTCGCCGAGCGCTACCGGGTGCCCGTCGTGCTGATGCCCGACGAGATCGTGGGCCACATGCGCGAGAGCGTCGAGGTGCCCGCACCGGGCGAGTTGGAGATCGTGGACCGCAAGCGCCCGGCAGGGCCTCCCGCCGAATACAAGCCCTTCAAGGTCGACGAGGACGGCGTGGCGCCGCTTGCCGCCTACGGCGGGGAATACGTCTTCCACGTCTCGAGCTCCATGCACGGGCTCGACGGATACAGCAACAACGACCCGGCCAACGCGGCCTGGCGCGTCAGGCAGCTCCACGAGAAAATCGACCGGCACCGCGACGAGATCGTGCTGACGAGGCGCTTCGACACGGACGATGCGGACGTGCTGCTCGTGACCCTAGGGGCGACGACCCGCTCGGGGCGCGCCGCGGCCATCGAGGCCCGCAAGCAGGGGGTCAAGGCCGGCGTGCTGCAGTTGCAGACCGTCTGGCCCTTCCCGGACAAGGAAGTGGCCGATCTGGGCCGGCGGGCGAAGACGGTCGTCGTGCCGGAGATGAACTACTCGGGCCAGATCGCCGGCGAGGTCCGCAAGGCCGTGGGCCCCGACATGGACCTGCGGCGGGTCAACAGGTACAACGGGACGATCATCACGCCCCAGGACATCCTGGCCGTGATGCTCGGTGCGAAATAGAAAGGAGGCGGGCGTGTCACACGCGACGGGAACGAAATACCTCAAGGGCGGGATCCTCCCGCACATGTGGTGCTCGGGCTGCGGCATCGGCACCATGCTCGGGGCCCTGCTGAGGGCCTTCGAGGAACTCGGCTACACCACGACGGACACGGTCGTCGTCACGGGCATCGGCTGCACGGGCAAGGCCGACGACTACATGATCACCAACGCCCTGCACACCACCCACGGCCGCGCCCTGGCCTACGCCACGGGCATCAAGGCCTACAACCCGAAGCTCAACGTGGTGGCCATCATGGGCGACGGCGACGGCGTGACGATCGGCGGCAACCACTTCATCCACGCCTGCCGCCGCAACATCGACCTGACGGCCGTCATCCTCAACAACCTGAACTTCGGCATGACGGGCGGCCAGGTCTCGGGCACGACCCCTCCCCAGCGCTACACCAGCACGACGGCCTACGGCAACCCCGAACGGGACTTCGACATCTGCGCCCTGGCCGAGGCGGCGGGGGCCAACTACGTGGCCCGCTGCACGCCCTACCACGGCTGGGAGATGAAGGAGAACATGAAGGAGGCCCTGACGAAGAAGGGCTTCTCCGTCGTGGAGGTGGTGAGCCCCTGCCCGACGCACTTCGGGCGCCACAACGAGATGAAGGAGACCCCCGACATGCTGCACTGGCTGAGGGACCGGTCCATCGGCATAGAGGACTATCGCCGCCTGCCCGAGGCCGAGCGCGTCGAGCGCCTGGCTATCGGAACGCTCGTGTCGAGGGACTTCCCGGACTTCAACACCCAGTACGAGCTCGTCAAGGCCCGGGCGCAGAAAGGCTGAAAAGGGAGGCTCAACCACATGACGACACAGAGCAATCATTTTGAAGTGATCCTCGCCGGCACGGGCGGGCAGGGCCTGATCCTCTCGGGCATCCTCCTGGCCGAGGCGGCGATCCTCGAGGGCAAGAACGTCGTCCAGACCCAATCCTACGGCATCGCGAGCCGCGGGGGCCTGTCGCTCGCCGAGGTGATCATCGACACCGAGGAAATCGTCTTCCAGCAGGTCCAGAAGCCCGACTGCATCCTCGCCCTGACGGAGGAGGCCGCCAAGAAGTACGAGGCCTGGGCGGCCAAGGGTGTGCCGATCCTCTACGACAGCACCCTCGTGAACGCCCGGACGGCCCCCAACTTCACGGGCTACGCCTTCACGCAGACCGCAAGCGATATGGGCAACGAGCTGAGCGTCAACATCCTCGCCCTGGGGACCGTGGCGGCAAAGACGGGCGTCGTGAAGTTGGAAACGCTAGAGCACATGATCCGGAAGCGCTTCAAGGGCGCTGCCGTCGAGATGAACCTTAAGGTGCTGGCGGCCGGCCGCGACCTGGCGGCCCGCTAGCCGATCGAGTGCAAGAAAGGAGTTCTACGGTGGGCGTTGTGAACGCAAGCAACAGGAAAGTGGCACCGTGCCAGGAGGCCTGCCCGGCCGGCATCGACGTGCCCGGTTACGTGCGATACGTCCGGGAGGGCCGTTTCGAGGAGGCCCTCGCCGTCGTCCGGGAAAGGATCCCCTTCCCCTTCGTGTGCGGGTACGCCTGCGTGCACCCCTGCGAGGCGAAGTGCTCGCGCAACCAGTTCGAGGGCCCTGTAGCCATCCGCATGCTCAAGCGGATCGCGGCTGAGAAAGGCTGGAAGAAACAGCCGAAGCCCGTGCGCCTGTCCCCCACGGGGAAGAAGGTCGCCGTCGTCGGCTCGGGTCCCGCGGGGCTCACCGCGGCGTACTACCTCAGCCTGCAGGGCCACGACGTGACCGTCTTCGAGGCCCTGGCCGAGGCGGGCGGCCTTCTGCGCTACGGCATCCCGGGGTACCGGCTGCCCGATGCGGTCGTGGACCGGGACATCAAGGCAATCGAGCAGGCGGGCGTCAAGATCCGCACGAAGAAGAAAATCGACTCCGCCGAGGCCCTCCTCGAAAAGGGCCACGAGGCCGTGTTCGTGGCCTCGGGGGCCTGGCGAGGACTCAAGATGGGCATCCCCGGCGAGGACGGCCCGGGCGTGGTCGACGGTATCACCTTCCTGAAGGCCGTCAACGCGGGCAAGGCGCCCCGCATCGGCAAGAAAGTCCTCGTCGTGGGCGGGGGCAACACGGCGATCGACGCCGCCCGTGCCGCGCGCAGGCTCGGCTCCGACGCGACGATCCTGTACCGGAGAACCCGCGCGGAGATGCCGGCATCGGCGGACGAGCTCGCCGAGGCCCTCGAGGAAGGCGTGGCGATCCGGTTCCTCACGGCGCCCGTCCGCATCGAGAAGGGTTCGGTGACGTGCATCCGCATGGCCCTCGGCGAGGCCGACGCCAGCGGCCGGCCGCGCCCCGTTCCCGTGAAGAAAAGCGAATACGTCCTCGAGGCCGCGACGGTCGTCATGGCCGTGGGCCAGGAGGTGGACGTCCCGGCGGCAACGCTCAAGCGCAACAGGAACGGGACCGTCGCCGTCGACGTGGATACCCTGGCAACGTCCGCCAGGGGCATCTTTGCCGGGGGCGACGCCGTGACGGGACCCGCCTCGATCATCGAGGCCGTCGGCCAGGGCCGCAGGGCCGCCGTCTCCATCGACCGCTTCCTGGGCGGCACGGGCGTCATCGACCGCCTGACAGGCCGGTCGACGGACGAGGCGGCGCCCGAGGCGGCCCCGCGGGGGACGGCAAGGGCCGAGGCGAAACTCGCGGCCCCGAAGAAGCGTCTCGGCGATTTCGAGATCGTCGAAAAGGTCCTCGATCCGGAGACGGCCGCTCGCGAGGCCTCGCGCTGCCTGTCCTGCGACCTTCGGGAGTTCGACGTCACCGTCAACGAAGCGGCCTGCAAGGACTGCGGCTACTGCCGCGAGATCTGCAGCCTCGAGATCTTCACGCGCTCCGATCACTTCAACCCCGGCGGCTACCGGCCCTCGCTGGCCTCCCGACCCGAACGCTGCATCGGCTGCCTGAAGTGCCTCTACATCTGCCCGGACTTCGCCATCACGATCCGGGATCGCATCGCGAAGTAACGGCCGGGTCCGCCCGTGCCGGCCGCCGCTTCCCGGCAGCGCGGCGGCCCGGGCGGGCACAGCGGCTCTCTTGTGTGGAAAAGCTTTGCCGGAAGGAAACGGAGGTGGAAGATGTCCCGATTCAAGTCAGGAATGCTCTGTGTTGTCCTCGCGGCTGCGCTCGTCATGCTGTCCTGCCCTCCCGCGCCCGCAGCCGACCCCATCGTGCTGAAGTTCTCGTCGTACCTGCCGCCCACGCACCACCTGCAGGTGAGCCACCAGTGGGTCGCCGACCAGATCGAGAAGCGCACCAATGGCCGCGTCAAGGTCCGCATGTACCACACCGAGTCGCTCCACAGCGCCAAGAAGGGCTTCGAGGCCCTGCGCTCGGGCATCACCGACATCACGCTGGCCTACCCCATCTACGACCCCACGGGGTTCCACCTAGCCTTCGGGGGGGGCCTGCCCTTCAAGTTCCCCAGCGCCCACGTGGGTGTGCGCGTCATGGAGGAGCTCTACCCGGAATTCATCAAGGCCGAGTATGAGAAGGCCGGCGCGAAACTCGCCTACTGGTCCGTGACGAACAACTACTTCCTCGTGGCCACCCGCAAGCCCGTCAAGACCATGGCCGACCTCAAGGGCATGAAAATCCGCAGCGGCGGCGGCCTGCACTCCGACGTGTTGAAGGCCATCGGCGCGGTCCCGGTCATGATGCCCACGCCCGAGATCTACGAGTCCCTCGAGCGCGGCGTCATCGACGGCTGTTTCATGAGCCCGGCGAGCGCCATGTCCTACCGCCTCTACGAGGTGGGCAAGTACGTCACCGTCCTGCCCATCGCGACGACGGACGTGCCTGTGGCCATCAGCACCCGGGCCTGGAAAAAACTCACCCCCGAGCTGCAGGCCATCGTCTTCCAAGCCTTCCGCGAGGGCGGCATGAACGTGGCCGACGGCTACGAGGACGAGACGGTGAAGGCCCTCACGGAGTGGAAGAAGAAGGGCGGCACGGTGCTCACCGTCGAGGCGGCGGAAGCGGCGAAGTTCAAGGCCGCCGTCCAGAACGTGGACGAAAAATGGATCAGCGACTGCGAAAAGGCCAAGAAGGGCGCCCAGGCCAGGCAGATGCTCCAGAAGATGGACGCCCTCGTGAAGAAGTACGAGAAGATGCCCCGGGCCAAGCTGCTCGAGGAAAACAAGAAGGCCGACATGAAGAAGATGATGTAGTCCCGCCGCGCGGGACTGCCGCAATCGTGTACCCCCCCTGGGGCGGGGCGGCCCCGTCCGGCCGCCCCGCCCCCTAACCGCGCCGGCACCAACTGCCGGCGTGTTTCGCAGGGAGGCCGAAGTGACACTGCTGAATTCGGTCAACGACTTGCTGAAAAGGCTGGCCCGCTGGTTCTCCTACGCGGGCGCGATCCTGATCCTGGCCATCACGGCCCTCATCAGCTACGACGTCATCCTCCGCTACGCCTTCAATGCGCCCATGCTGGGAACCCACGAAATGGTGGCCTACATGCTCCTGGCCTGCTTCTTCCTGTTCATCACCGACTGCTGGAACGTCTCGACCCATGTCCGCATGTCCATCGTGTACGAGAAATTCCACGGCACGGCAAAGAAGGCGGCCGATGCCTTTGTCGGCGTCACGGGCGGCCTGCTCTTCGGGGTGATGGCCCTGAAGGTCGGGGAGGAGCTGCTCTACGCCCTCGAGGCCGACCAGGTCAGCTCGGAGCTCCTCATGCCCATCTGGCCCTTCAAGCTCGTGGCGCTTCTGTGCCTCGCGCTGTTCGTGGCCCAGCTGCTCGTCTCGGCGGTCATCCCGCCCGAGCCCGGAAAGCACTGAGAAGATTATGTCCATCCCCCGCAAGCGTTCGAGAGGAAGAGAGAACAACCCATGGACCCCATGATCCTCATCACGCTCGCCAGCGTCGTCTTTCTTTTCGTCCTGATGGTCGTCGGCGTGCCCATCGGCTTCGCCCTGGGCGTTGTCGGGCTCACGGGCTATGCCTACCTGGAAGGCTTCGAGGTGGCCCTCTACCAGCTCTCCATCGTCACCTGGGAGCACGCCCTGTCGTACACCTTCGTGTGCGTGCCGCTGTTCATCCTCACCGGCGAGTTCGCCTACCAGGGCGGCTTCGCCAGCGACTTCTACAACGGCGTCCAGAAGTGGCTCTCGCGGCTGCCGGGAGGCCTCCTCGTCACGGCCTTCATGAGCTGCGCGGGCTTCGCCGCCGTGACGGGATCGAGCACGGCGACGGTGGCCTCCATCGGCTCCATGAGCTACCCCGAGCTGAAAAAGCACGGCTACTTCCCGGGGCTCTCCCTGGCCGCCCTCTCGGCCGGCGGGACCCTCGGGATCCTCATCCCGCCCAGCCTCGGCATGGTTTTCTACGCCATCGTCACGGAGCAGTCCATCGGCAAGCTCTTCATCGCAGGGATTCTCCCCGGGATTCTCCTGGCCACGCTCTTCTGCGCCACCTCCATGGCCATCTCGCTGGTCAAGCCGGAGTTGGCCCCCCGAGGAGCCAACGCGACCTGGGCCGAGCGGTTCCAGGCCCTGCCGAAGATGAGCGTCATCCCCGTCATCTTCGTCATCATCATCGGCGGGATCTACACGGGCGTCTACACCCCCACGGAGGCGGCGGGCTGCGCCACGGCCTTCGTGCTCTTCGCCATGATCGCGGCCCGGCGCTTCACCTGGAAGGGGGTGCTCGCCTCGCTCGTCCGCTCGGGGCAGCTGACGGCCATGGTGCTGACGATCATCGCCGGCGGGATCCTCTACGCCCGCTTCCTCGTGCTCACCGACGCCATGCCCCAGATGATCCAGTTCATCACCTCCCTGGGCGTGGGGCCCGAGACGTTCCTGCTCTCGCTCATCCCGATCTACATCGTCCTGGGCATGTTCCTGGACATCTACGGCATGATGATCGTGAGCCTCCCCATCGTGTTCCCCATCACCCTGAATTTGGGGATCGACCCGGTCTTCTTCGGCGTCTACGTCACCGTCATGTGCGAGGTGGCCCTGATCACGCCGCCCGTGGGCGTGAACACCTACGTGGCCGCCGCCCTGGGCGGGAAGGAGGCGAAGATGGGAGACCTCTTCGTGTGGCTCATGCCCTTCTTCGGGGTCATGATCCTCGAAACGGTCATCCTCATCTTCTTCCCGGAGATCGCCCTCTGGCTGGGCTCGACAAAGCTCTAACCATTCATTCGTAAGGAGGGACTGCCATGAACTTTGAACTGTCTGAAGAGTTGAAGATGTTGCGGGACACGGTCCGTTCGTTTGCGGAGGAGAAGATCGCTCCCTTTGCCGAGGAGTGGGACCGCAGGTCCTACTTCCCGTACCGGGAGGCGGTGAAGCCCATGGGGGAGCTGGGTTTCTTCGGCACCGTGATTCCGGAGCAGTACGGCGGCAACGAGATGGGCTGGCTGGCGGCGATGATCATCAGCGAGGAGATCGCGCGGGCCTCCAGCGCCCTGCGGGTGCAGGTCAACATGAACGAGCTGGGCTGCGCCTTCACGATCCTGCGCTACGGCACGGAGGCGGCCAAGAAGAAGTACATCGAGAAGCTGGTCAACGCCGACTACCTGGGTTCCTTCGGGATCACGGAGCCCCAGGCGGGCTCGGACATCATGGCCATCAAGTCCACGGCCGAGGACAAGGGCGACCACTGGCTGCTCAACGGCACGAAGACCTGGATCTCCAACGCCAACTGCGCCGACGTCAACATCTTCTACGCCTACACCAATGAAGGCGGCAAGAAGCAGCTTTCGGCCTTCGTCGTGGAGCTCAAGAACTTCAACGGCATCACGGTGACGGACCTCGAAAAGATGGGTTCGCACTGCTCGCCGACGGGCGAGATCGTGCTGGAGAACACGAAGGTGCCCAAGGAGAACATCCTGGGCAAGCCCGGCGACGGGGTGAAGATCGTCTTCGGCTCGCTGGCGCAGACGCGCCTGTCGGCCGCGGCGGGCGGCGTGGGGGTTGCGCAGGCCTGCCTGGACATCGTGACCAAGTACGCCATGGAGCGCGAGCAGTTCGGCAAGCCCATCGGCACCTTCCAGATGAACCAGGATATGATCGCGCAGATGATGGCCGACATCGAGGCCACGCGTCTCGTCGTCTACAAGGCGGCCTGGCAGAAGGACCAGGGGCAGCTCAACAACAACGTCGAGGTGGCCATGGCGAAGTACCTGGCCGGGGAGCTGTGCTACAAGTGCTCGCAGTACGCGATGAAGATCCTGGGGGCCTACGGCTACTCGCCGGAGTACCCGGTGGCGCGGATCTTCCGCGACGCCCCGACCTACGCGATGGTGGAGGGCTCCACCAACATCTGCAAGTTCATCATGGCCCAGGACCAGCTGGGAATCCGGAAAGCAAACCGCTGAGGCGGTCGATATAGGGGACTGCCGGCGGCCCTGCGGCCGCCGGCAGCATCATCTCAACGCCCGATGAGGAGGCATCAACGATGAAACAGTACTTCGCAAAGATGAAAGAGCTGGGCAAGGCGCTCCGGCAGTCGCAGATAGACGGGATGAAGGAGAACGCGGAGCGGGCCGCGGCGATCATGAAGGAGATCGACGCGGAGATCGACCGGATCAAGAACAACGTCGGCGTCTCCACCGAGGAGATCCACAAGCGCGGCGAGATGACGGTCTGGGAGCGGATCGACTACGTCGTCGACCCCGGGATGTTCTTTCCCCTGCACTCCATCTACGACCCCGAGGGCGAGGAGAGCGGCCAGACCAACGTCGTCGACGGCCTGGCCCGGATCAGCGGCAAGTGGTGCGTGCTGATCGGCTTCAACAACAAGTGGATCGCCGGGGCCTGGATCGCCGGGCAGGCCGACAACAACCTGCGGGTCACGGACCTCGCCAAGCGGCTCCACGTGCCGCTCGTCTGGCTTGTCAACTGCTCCGGCGTGAAGCTGCCCGAGCAGGAAAAGGTCTACGCCAACCGCAGGGGGCAGGGCACCTGCTTCTTCCGCCACGCCGAGCTCGAGCAGGAGGGCGTTCCCGTCATCGCCGGCATCTACGGCACCAACCCCGCCGGCGGCGGCTACCAGGGCATCAGCCCCACGATCCTGCTGGCCCACCAGAAGGCCAACATCGCCGTGGGCGGCGGCGGCATCGTCAGCGGCATGAGCCCCAAGGGCTACTTCGACCAGGAAGGGGCCGAGGCGCTCATCGAGGCCACGCGGCACTTCAAGGCCGTCCCCCCGGGAAGCGCGCGGATCCACTACAACGAGACGGGCTTCTTCAAGGCCGTCTACGAGAAGGAGACCGAGGTCCTCGACGCCATCAAGGAGTGGATGACCTACCTGCCGGCCTACAACCCCAAGTTCTTCCGCGTGGCCGAGCCGGCCGAGCCGAAGTTCCCGCCCGCGGAGCTGCCGAGCCTCATCCCGATCAACACCAAGCGGGTCTACTCCTTCGAGGAGGTGCTGGCGCGGCTCACGGACAACTCGGAGCACATGGAGTTCCGGCCGAAGTACGGCCCCGAGATCTACTGCGGCATCGTCAAGATCGACGGCTACCCCATGGGCGTCATCGGCAACCGCCAGGGCCTCATCCCCAACTACCCCGAGTACACCAACGAGTACCACGCCGTGGGGGGCAAGCTCTACCGGCAGGGCCTCATCAAGATGAACGAGTTCGTGACCCTGTGCGGCCGCGACCGCCTGCCCATCATCTGGATCCAGGACACCTCGGGCATCGACGTGGGCGACATCGCCGAGAAGGCGGAACTGCTGGGCCTGGGGCAATCACTGATCTACTCCATCGAACAGACGGACGTCCCGATGATGCTGATCGTCCTGCGAAAGGGCACCGCGGCGGCCCACTACGTCATGGGCGGCCCGACGGCCAACAACCACAACGCCTTCACCCTGGGCACGCCCGCCACGGAGATCAACGTCATGCACGGCGAGACGGCGGCGGCGGCCAGCTATGCCCGCAGGCTCGTGAAGGACAAGGACTCCGGCAAGCCGCTCGACGGCACCATTCAGAAGATGAACGCGATGGTCAAGCACTACGAGGAGTCCTCGCGTCCCTACTTCTGCGCGAAGAAGGGCTTCGTCGACGAGGTCGTGCGCTTCGAGGACATGCGCAGGTACCTCGTGGCCTTCGCCAACTGCGTCTGGCAGAACCCGACGTCGATCTGCCCGCAGCACCACATGATCCTGCCCCGGATGATCCAGTCCCAGGTCGTCACGGGCCTCGAGCGCCCCGCGGCGGTGCAGGAACCCAAATCGGCCGCGAAGTAGAGGGACCTCCCGGCGAGCCCCCTGACCGGGTCCGGCGGGGGGCTCGCATCAACGGGCCGGATCCGGCGGATCGCGGGCCCGCGACCGGCCAAGAAGGCCAAGAGAAGGCGTGAACCCCGAAAGGGAATTCTCAAGGATGCAGACAATTTATAAGGAGGAGGGAGGAGAACTGTCATGTTTGGTTTGAGCCCTGCTGAGATGAGTATCGTTGTCCTGGTCATCGCGATGGTCCTCTACATCACCGAGGTCATCCCGCTGGCCGCCACTGCGGTTTTATCCTGTATCCTGCTGATCATCCTCAAGGTCGTGCCGGCCAAGGTCGTCTGGGACGGGTTGTCGAGCGACGTGAACCTCCTGATTGCCGGCATGATCGTCGTCGGCTCGGGGATCTTCGAGTCGGGGCTGGCCATGCGGATCGGGCAGAAGATCCTGGATGTGGGCCGCGGCAACGCGTTCATCCTGTCTCTGACGCTGTTCCTGGTCACGATGATCCTGTCGGCCTTCCTGAGCAACAGCGCCACGACGGCGACGATGCTGCCCGTGGCCCTCGCCCTGGTGGCCGCCTCGAAGGGGAAGCTGCACGACAAGACCCTCCTGATGCCCATGGCCGGCGCGGCGGTCACGGGGGGCGTCCTCACCCTGGCGGGCTCTACGCCCCAGGTCATCGTCTCGGGCGTCCTGGAAAAGGGCGGCTACCCCGCGCTGAGCTTTTTCGAAATCGGCAAGGCGGGCGCCATCCTGTGCGCGGCCCTGCTGCTCTACAACTTCACCATCGGGAAGTTCCTCGCGAGGAAAATATGGGGCGTGACCCCGGAGCACGGACCGCTGATGAAGGACTTGCTGGCAAAAGGAAATAACGGCGCTCAGGAGGGAAACAACGGCGGGGACACGAGCAAGCAGATCCGCGTCTCCCTGATCCTGGCGCTCTGCGTCGGCCTGTTCATCTGGGGCAAGTGGCCCCTGGGAACCGTGGCGATGATCGGGGCGCTTCTGACGGTCATCACGGGGTGCATCACGGAGAAGCGCACCTACGAGCTCATGGACTGGCGGACGGTCATGCTGCTGGGCGCCTCCATCGGGTTTGCCGCGGGGTTCGACAAGAGCGGCGGCGGACAGCTGCTGGCCAACATGGTGCTGGGGTACCTCGGCGATGCCGCCACGCCGTTCACTATCTTCGCGGCCATCACCTTCGTTGCGGTGATCCTGACCCAATTCATGTCAAACACGTCCTGCACGGCCATGTTCGCCCCGATCATGCTTGCCCTGGCCAAGGGCGTCGGGGCGAATCCGCATGCAATGCTGGTCGGCCTGGCCCTGTGCACCAACGCCTCGCTGGCCACGCCGGTCGCCACGCCCCCCATGACGATCGTCCTGGGGGGAGGCTACACGTTCTTCGACTACATCAAGTGGTGCGGCCCCATCAATCTGATCATGTGGGTGCTCGTGCTGATCTTTGTGCCCCTGCTGTACGGTGGGCTGGCGATGTAAACGGCAACGCGAACCGGCACGGGTCCGGTTCGGCGGAATCAAGGGGAGCGGGGCGCCATCGCCCCGCCCCTGTTTTTACAGGAAGATTTCCCCGTGGTCGCTCCTGCGTGATCGGGATCCCGTCTCGACGGGCCTCGGGGCATGAAAGGCACTTCTGCAAAGGGGAAGGAACCGTGTTGAAATTGATGTTTGGCCTGACTGTGGCATTGATCGGGATGGGGACGGTGTTTTTTGCCCTGGTGCTGCTGGTGGGCGTCATCAAGGTGCAGGGCTACCTGGTGTCGCTTGCGGAGCGGCGGAAGGCCCCGAGGGTTTCGGCGGCACCGGCCGCCGGGTCGGCGGCGATGGCGGCCCCCGCGGGGGACGAGGGGGAGG
>Ga0209606_1001251_pt1 | contig 32435 bp, 42 predicted proteins | sample AD_UKC057_MetaG_FD_184412 | JGI IMG/M metagenome (GOLD analysis project Ga0209606, IMG submission 184412) | Active sludge microbial communities of municipal wastewater-treating anaerobic digesters from USA - AD_UKC057_MetaG (SPAdes) (version 2) | ecosystem: Engineered > Bioreactor > Anaerobic >...
GGGGGCCCGGGGGCCACAGGGCCAGCACCGGGGGCCACAGGGCCAGCACCGGGGGCCCGGGGGCCAGCACCGGGGGCCCGGGGGCCACAGGGCCAGCACCGGGGGCCACAGGGCCAGCACCGGGGGCCACAGGGCCAGCACCGGGGGCCACAGGGCCAGCACCGGGGGCCAAAGGGGCCACAAATAGGATCGATGAAAAATAAATTGCCATGATATCGGACACTTGAAAAAAAGATTCGATTGTGTACTAAAGTCTTATTGACTTTTGCCGATGAACCCCTTATAAGATAGACAACAGACCACAGAAAGGGGGCAACAAATGATCACCATTACAACACAGGACACCACGGCAATCAAGGCATTGACAGGACTGAACATGAAAGGGGAAAACACAATGAACACGACAGACTTTGCAGGCATGACATTAAAGGCGCTCAAGGCATTGACAGGGTTGAACATGGCAAGGGGAAATAGAAAACTTGATAAATCAATCTTGATATTTTCCCTACCTGCAGTCATCACATGCCCAAACTGCGCACAATGCGCCAGAGCATGTTATGCCCGGAAAGCAGAACGGATTTATCCGCAAGTCCTACCAGCCCGCAAGCGCAATTTGGCAGCGTCCGCTATGTCATGGTTCGTGCCCGCCATGATACAGTTCATCAAACGGACAAGGGCACGGATTGTCCGCATCCACGAAAGCGGTGACTTTTACTGCCAAGCATATGCCGATAAATGGTCACAGATCATAGCCGCATGTCCGGAAGTGCAGTTCTATGGCTACACGAAGTCACCATTCAGACCAGCACCCGCTCCGAACCTCAACATAGTAGAGTCAATTCTTCCCGATGGTAGGGTGAACTTCGGCAAGCCATGCGATATCGATGCAATCCACAGCGAGACCGGTTTTCCGATATGCCCGGCGACAGTACCCGGTAATAACGTCACCTGTGGCCGCAGCTGCACACTGTGTCAGATTACGCCTAATGTGCTTTTCTATGCACATTAATGTGGCCTAATGTCTGACATGAAAAGGGGCAACACATGAAGACACTGAAAGCGGCTTTTATCGTTCTGTGGCTCATTCTAGGGGCCAAGTGCGAAGACTGCGCCCGGGCACATGGTGTGCCCATCGACTGACTGAAAGGGGACTGAACATGAAAGCATACAAGCTCGATGGTGGGAAACCCCATAGATTTATACGGAATCGGATCTTTTATCACGGAACAGATGTCGTGGGGAATTTGTCAGAAGTACATGCTGGCGCAAAACATGACCATCCAACATCCGTATTTGGGTTGTTCTTCACTCCTGACAGGGAAATAGCACAGACTTATGGAAAGAGGGTTGTTGAGGCAAGATTAAACCTTAAGAACCCGTACATCATGAGCTATTGGGAGGCACAGGGCTTTGAATCGAAGGATGCCGCAAGTAAATTCAAGGAAGAACTCATAAGGCGCGGACACGATGGTGTCTATATTGAACCAATAGAATATGGTGGCAATCCCCAAGTCGCGGTATTTAAGACATCGGATATAAATCAAATCCCTAACCAGTCCCGCCCCTCGGAGACCGAAGCAACCCCTAAGCCCGAAGGTGGAGAGTGTTCAGGAATCAAGTATGAACAGATCAGCGAGAAAGAAAGGGGTGAGCTTGAGCGTGAACGTCAGGATGAGGAGGCGCTCAGGGCGAGGGACAGGAGGAAGTGGTATCGCCGGGTCAGGATGACGAAGCGATCCGCATAACCGCATAACCACAATACGAAAGGGCACTGCCCATGAAAGGGGAAAACACAATGAACAGACAGCAGACCACGGAAATCAGGAAGGAACCTCGGCAGGGATACGACGCAGGCCGCACCATCAGGCGCAATGCGGGCATCAAGCTCACTTCGTATCTGTTTACGCTCCACCGTGACGGTAAACGTGTCGTCCATGATCTGGTGGAACAGTTTGGCCCGGGTGTTGTGCTGGCGTTCCTCCGCAGTGAGCTGGCCAACCTTGCTATCGAGGCGGAACAGATAGACCACCCGAAGGCGGACTTGTTCAGACAGCTCCGGTGCATCGTCGGGCAGGCCTACAAGGACACCACCGCCAAAACGCAGGAAGTCTACGAGGGGAGGGAATAACCATGAACGATCGAGCTGGTCACCATCAAAGGGGAGGTGTGAGCATGAAGACACAGTACGAACTGGTAGCCCTGCGGGACACGTTTATGTCCACCACGGCGAAGTGGAACATCGAGGCGGGCATAGCCGGTATGCAGTACCTCACCAAGGGCAAGGCCTATCCCGTATACCGCATCACCAGGGGCATCTTTAACCCGGGCAGGCTCTTCACCATCACAGACGATCTCGGGCAGTACCTGACCGTCCTCGAAGGTGCCGAGCTGAAGCGGGACTTCAGGCTCCGCAAGATCCCGCACGCAAAGCCCTTCAGGCTCCACGACCACCGGGCGACCCTCGAAGCCACGGAGAGGGCCACGAAGGCCAACCAGAGCGCCGTGGCTGCATTTGAGGGGGTGGACCATGAGTAACATCTCGGCCCTGTTCTTCGAGCTGCTCGTGGTCCTCACCGTCGTGACGGTGGCCTTCCTGATCATCGATAGCCGCAGTCTGCAGCCGCACGGGGTCAAGGCGACCCTCGGGACGTGCCTGTGTGGAGGCTTGGGCGTTCTGGCGGTCGTGGTGGCCCAGACCATCATCGCAATCCTCGGGGCGTCCATTGGCTAACCTTGAGACCATGCCGGTGGGGCTTGGCCTGTGTCAGGCCCCAGCCACATGCCCCTCAAGGGCAAATTGGGTGACGACCTACCGTCAGACTAAGGGAGGAGCTTATCGCAGTAGTGGTAGTGCCGGTAGTGTATCAAGCCCGCTGCTCTCGGCCCTCACCGGGGGCAGCACCTTGCTACACAACACCACACCACAACATCACACCACCATGAAAGGGGGATACGCAATGCAACGGACTCAGGAACAGGTAAAGGAAATGATCGCACGGGAAGTCATCGCAGCTATTGGCCGGGCAGCCACAGTCTGGAAGGCAGTCGAAGATATGCCCATGCCCCGGCTCCGCTACGACATCAGGGGGCTGTCCTGCAACGGGATGTGCTGCTACTTCGAGTGGACCCTCCGCTTCAATCCGATCGTCATGATGGCCGAGCCTGAAGCCTTCTGTGCAGCCACTGTGGTGCACGAGGTCGCCCATCTGGTTGCTTATTGGGTGTTCGGTAACGTCCAACCCCACGGGAAGGAGTGGAAGTACGTGATGCGGACGCTGGGGGCAGTCCCGGCACGGTGCAGCACGTACAACCTCGCAGGGATCGTCAAGCCCGGGTATCACGAGTATGTCTGCGGGTGCTGCAGCCACTACGTCACAACCCGCAAGCACAAGAAGATCCAGAGCGGCGCTGAATACATCTGCTGCCGCTGCCGTGAGATACTGCGCCCCGCAGCTGGGGAAAGGAAGGTGGCATAATGAGAATGCAGAAAGTGAAACCACAGGATGCTGGATTGGCATACGTGGATGGTGCCTTCAGGTATTTCTTGCACTACCGGGAGATCCGCAGGGGCCAACACAAAGGCTGGTTTGAGCTGGTGCTCGGCAACATAAAAAGGCGTGTGGAGCCAAAGCACATCAGACGGTTCCCGCAGAATGTCGTCACAGCTTAGTCTACGTGGAGGCAGCTTTGATCAGACATTGTGACATGTGGCGTGTAACACAGACTGATTCTTGGGCTTATGTCCTGATTTATTGGCTGATGTTTCATTTACTCAGCACTGTGACCCAAGATCTGAAATTAACCTTGCAATCAGGTTATATTCAGTGTATGAGGATTTCATCATCCAACAAGCTGCGTGCTACAAATACGAAAGGGGGAAAGTAACATGAGTATTTATCGGCGTGGCAATGTTTGGTGGGCACACATCAAGGTGGCTGGCAATCCCAGGGTCAGGGTGTCCCTCGATACCATGGACCGTGACGAAGCCAAGCGAAAGGAGAAGGAGCTGCGTTTGAAGCTGGTCAACGGATCAGCCAAACGTATCAGAGGTCTTGATGCTCCGACCCTTGCGGCGTCCCTACGCAAGTTCATACATGAGAGGTATGAGGGTGATTCCCTCACCACCGCTCGGTCGCAGGGGCGGTCTCTCATCGCTATCCTTGGGTTTGACATCAGGCTCAATCAGATCGATGAAACCCACCTAGACATGCTGGTCAAGGCCCTCAAGGCCAACGGCAACACCAACGGCACCATCAATCGCAAGCTGTCCTTGTTGCAAGCCATGCTCAAGGAGGCGTGCTATCGGTGGAAGGTCATCCATGAGATCCCGAAGTTCAGACGCCTCAAGGAGCCTCGTGGCAGAATCAGGGTCATAACCCATGAAGAGGAGCAGACGACGGATGCTATACTCCGTGAACGTGGCGAAGAGGATATGGCCGATCTGGTCCTGTTCCTTATCGACACCGGCTGCCGCCTTGGTGAGGCCCTGCGCCTCCGCTGGAGGGATGTCAACTGGTCTCAGGAAGCGGGCTTCATTTGGCAGACGAAGAACGACGCACCCCGTGTGGTGGTCCTCACGAAGCGTGCCCTGGCCATGCTGAAGGCCCGCCAGAACAAGGGCCTCGAAGCCCCATTCGCTGGTCTTTCAAAGAATCACATCTCCTATGTCTGGGCGAAGGCCCGGGAGGAGATGGGCCTCGTGGATGACACCGAGTTCACCATCCACGCCCTGCGCCACACCTGCGCCACCCGGCTCGTCAATGCCGGTGTGCCGCTCTACACCGTGCAGCGCCTCTTGGGGCACAGCACCATTAAGGTAACCGAGCGCTATGCTCACCTCGCCCCGGTTGCACTACGAGAGGCTCAGAATGTCCTCAACGGCCTGAACAATCCCTCGGTACAGGCCTATCAGAATGATCCCTACAACTAACGGAACTGAAAGGAAGGATGAACATGACACTGACACCCGATGAAATGGAAGCCCGGCAGCTTGCATTAGAGGAGGACGCTTTAGGGATGGGAGTCACCCGCTACGAGAAGAACCGCACCTACAGCGGGGAGGCCCTCATGCCCCCGGGGATGTTCCTCCTGAAGCGGACAGTCTATCCCGTGGCCGAGGCTATCAAGGAGTGGACCACGGCATGTCAGGAGGGGAAGGCCCGGGACTATGCCTCAATCGCCCGGTTCCTCGATGGCATCCCCGCCGAGATTGTGGCCTACCTCACAGCAAAGCAGTGCCTTCAAGCTGTGGAGGGTATGAGGTCGATCACCAACGTGGCAATTAGTCTGAGCAGCCTCTTGATCGAAGAGATCAACCTGCGTGTGTTCTCTCGCTCTGGGCACGTCGGTTACCAGCAGCTCAAGAAGATCTTCAAGCGCAACCACACCGTCGCCGGGAGGCGCAAGGCTATCAGGGCGAAGATGAAGTTCGCCGGGATCGACCCGGTAAACTGGGGCCTCGATATCAGGCTGCGTATGGGCAGGAAGCTCATCGATATCTTCAAGACCGTGACCGGGCTGGTAGAGGAGTACGAGGTCAGGCTCCCGGCAGCCAAAGGTTTCCGTGATGTGACACGGCTGCGGGGCACCGAGCAGACCCTCACATGGCTCAAGGAGCACCACGAGCGTAACGCCCTGCTCTCCCCGATCTACCTCCCGATGATCATCCCTCCCCTGCCATGGACCTCCCCATTCAATGGGGGGTATCTCTCCATCAAGCTCAAGCTCATCAAGTCCCGGGACCGCAACTACCTCGAAGAGCTGCGCTGGTACGACATGCCCAAGGTGTACGAGGCCATCAACCTGCTTCAGTCCACCCCGTGGAAGATCAACCGCAAGGTGTACGACGTGCTGGTGACCAACTGGCGCACCGGCGGGTGCCTCGGGAACCTGCCCGCACAGGAGGATCAGCCGCTGCCTCCCACCCCGCTGGATATCAACCAGAGCAGGGAGTCCCTGATAGCATGGAAGCGTCAGGCGAAGCTCATCCATATTGCCAACACCCGGGCATGGTCGAAGCGCATGGCCCTGAACGTGCAGCTCTCCACAGCGGAGAGGTTCCTCGATTCTCCAGCCATCTACTTCCCTCACTCGATGGATTGGAGGGGGCGCCTGTACCCGGTCCCCGCTATCCTCAACCCGCAGGGCAGCGACGTGGCTAAGGGCCTCCTGCACTTTGCCGAGGGCAAGCCTCTCACCGAGAGTGGCGCCCGGTGGCTCAAGATCCATACCGCCAACCTGTTCGGCATCGACAAAGTGAGCATGGACGAGCGTCTAGCGTGGGTGGACGCCCACCAGGACGAGATCCTCGACAGCGCCGACAACCCCCTCGATGGTGGCCGCTTCTGGGATACAGCTGACGAGCCTTATCAGGCACTGGCTGCGTGTTTCGAGCTGGCCGGGTACTGGAGAGAAGGCCCGGGCTTTGTGTCTCACCTGCCGGTTGCCATGGATGGTTCGTGTAATGGCATCCAGAACTTCTCGGCCATGCTCAAGGATGCAGAGGGTGGCGCTGCAGTCAACCTCGTGCCGAGCGATAGGCCACAGGACATCTACCAGCAGGTGGCAGACGTGGTGGCCAAGCAGTGTGTGGTCGATGCAGCTGCAGGTGATTTCCGTGCCGCTGTGTGGGTCGGTAACGTCACCCGGCAGATCGTCAAGCGCCCTGTGATGACCCTCCCCTATGGCGCCACAGAGTTTGGGATGCGAGACCAGATCCTCGAAGAGCTGATCAAGCAGCACGAGGCTGGGACATGCCCGATCTATAACGAGCTGTGCGAGTATTACGCCCCGTCCCGGTACATGGCCCACACGGTCTACAAGGCCATCGGTCAGGTGGTTCGTGCCGCCCGGGAGGCCATGGATTGGCTTCAGGCTGTGGCGAAGCTGGCCGCTAAGGATGGGCTGCCCATTCAGTGGGTGACCCCTGCCGGGCTGCCGGTCCTGCAAGCGTACAGGGTCACAGTGGGGAAGCGTGTCCAGTGTCTCATCGACGGGCGCCGGGTAGTTTCCACCGTGCACCACACCACCACGGAGATCGACACCCGCAAACAGTCACAGGGTATAGCCCCCAACTACGTCCACAGTATGGATGCCTCTCATCTCATGCTCACCGTGTGCGAGGCTCATACCCGGGGGATCTCCTCGTTCTCCATGGTCCACGATTCCTATGCCACCCACGCTGCAGATGCGGACACACTGGCGGCAACCCTGCGGGACACCTTCGTCCAGCAGTATCTGGAGAACGATGTCCTGGCCATCTTCCGTGCCCAGCTGGAGGCCCAGCTGAAGCCCGAGCTGGCTGCCCAGCTACCCCCGATACCGGCAAGTGGTAATTTAGATTTACAGCTCGTGAAATCCTCAGTCTATTTCTTTGCTTGAGGCAAAGTGTGACCTAAAACCTATCCAAAGTACACATTAGAGGAAGAAAGGCCCCGGTCGTGGTGATCGGGGTCTTTCCATTTCTAACCCCAATTCAAGAAAGGAGGACACAGTGACAAGAGATGATCTTTTCAAAGGCCCGGGAGACGAGATTGTGCGGAGTGCCTATCGAGTCTTCTCAGGCATCCAGCACCTACCCCCGGGACGTCAGGTCCAAGCGGTGACGCTCGTCTTCGCTACGCTCGTGGACATCCTCGGCATCAGACCGTGGGAGCTGATCGATTCCATCAAGCGTGTAGTGGATGACGAGGCTGGATATGCCACCACAAAGGCGCTCCAGGCCTACGTCGAAGAGGAATTGAAACGTGGGCATCGGTGATGAGCACGGCTATACACGGTATCGAGGTCTCATAGGCAAAGCCATTCGGCTCCTCCGCAACGGGGAGCGGCTGCCTCTGGACCTCCAGGTCCTTCTGCTCCTGATCGGAGTGGATATAGATCGATTGGAGAAACGCTATGGCACATAGCATCCCCCTGATCCCGGGGTGCGCTCGGTGCCTCTACTTCACTGACTCCAAGGACAGCCCCAGCTGGCTCTCGAAGTGTGGTCACCCACTCAAGAGGGGCATAGCTGTGCATGTCTCCGAGGGTCAGGTGACACGCTGCACCGGGTACAAACCCGCAGATCCACAGCTTTACCTTCCATTCTAACCCCAACAAACCAACCTCAGAAAAGGAGAACACTATGGCAGAAGCAAGAAGGAAGATCCCTACCCTCAAGACCCCGACCGGCACAGCTGTCTATCCGTGGCTGGATGCCCCTGACACCAAGTTCAATCCCGATGGGGAGTACCGCACCAAGCTGCTCCTCCCCCAGGAAGCCGCTCAAGAGCTGATCGCTGAGATAGATCGTCAGGCAGCAGAAGCACTGGCAATGGCCAAGGTGGAGGCCGTGAAGAAGGCCAAGAGCAAGAAGGAAGAGAAAGCCCTTCTTGAGCGCTGCAAACCGGCAAAGCCCCCTTACAAGCTGGTCGAGGACGACGACGGTAACGAGACCGGCGAGGTCGAGCTGTCGTTCAAGACGAAGGCGCTGGTCAAACCCAAGAAGGGTGACCCCTTCAAGGTCAAGCCCTCCATGTTCGATGCCAAGGGCGCCGAGATTAAGCCCGCCCTGCCCCTTCGTGGTGGCAGCAAGATCAAGGTGGCCTTCCAGATCGTCCCCTTCTTCACCGCTCTGATCGGTGCTGGTGTAACCCTGCGCCTTCAGGCTGTGCAGGTCATCGAGGCTGTCACCACTGGTGGTGGCGGGTCCGCAGCCAGCTTCGGCTTCGAGGCTGAGGACGGGTACGAGTTTGACCCGAATGATGTCACCGCAGCCGTTGAAGGGGACGAGGACCCCGATGAGACCCTCCCGCTGGAGGACGGGGATGGGGACTTCTAAACGCCCACGCCGGTTAGATCCCAGAGCGAGGGCACTCGTACATGGATACCGCTCGGGCTTTGAGGAGAGTACAGCAGCAGACCTCAAGGCCCGGGGGGTCACCACTGCCTATGAATCGGTCACCATCGAGTATGAGCAACCAGCCAAGAAGCGGAAGTACACCCCTGATTTCCCGCTCCCCAACGGGATATACATCGAAACCAAGGGCCGGTTCGTAGTTGCAGATCGGCAGAAACACCTCGACATCAAGAGGTCCCGTCCTGATCTGGACATCAGGTTCGTCTTCTACAACCCCAATGCCCGTCTCTACAAGGGCAGCCCCACTACCTACGCCATGTGGTGCGACAAGAACGGCTTCAAGTGGGCGTCGAAGCGGGTGCCTGATGAATGGATCAAAGAGAAACCCAAACCCAAACCAAAGAGAAAAGGAGAATAACATGGCACATGAGTATCTCGTTCACAAGGATATCTGTCTCACCGACGTCATCAACGCAGGGGTCACGATGTCCCCCGCCACCGTCGTGGAGTGGCTCGAAGAGCTGACCCACTATGGCCCCGATGAGATCATCGATTGGATCGATGACAAGGAGTTTCGGCACTTCGCCCACCGCACCGGCCTGACACCCCAGCTGGTGGAAGCTGGCTTCATCGAGATCGTTGAGCCGGGTCTCTTCAAGATCGGGACGTTCTTCCAAGACCTCGACTCCGAGAACATCTACCTTCTCTCACAGGTGAACCCCGGTATGGTGTGCCTGATCAGGTTGGACACCGGCAACCGCTGGACCGACCCGGTAAGCGTCAACTTCGTAAACAGGATCACCGCTGACGAGATGGATATGATCCAGACCAGCCTCTATCTCAAGCGGATCTCGCCGCCGCTGATCACGATCGTATAGGAGGCCCTCCATGCCAATGAAACCTGATCAGGTGGAGTACCTCGTTATCCATTGCAGCGCTACCACACCCGAGATGGATATCGGGGTAGCTGATATCGACCGCTGGCACCGGCAGAAGGGCTGGCTCAAAGTCGGCTACCACTATGTCATTCGCCGGGACGGTACGGTGGAGACCGGGAGGCGCTTGGATGAAGTGGGCGCCCATGTGCAGGGCTTCAACGAGAAGTCAATCGGCATCTGCATGGTCGGCGGGTCTCGTCGTGAGGGCCGCTCCCGCAAGCTGGTCGATGATCCCAACTTCACTCTCGCACAGTGGACGTCTCTGAAGACCCTTCTTACCGTCCTGAAGGGTGTCTATCCCAAGGCCATTGCCGTAGGGCATCGTGACCTCACAAACCGCAAGACGTGTCCCACCTTCGACGTCGGTCTCTGGTGGGTGGACAACATGAGCAAGAAAGGAGAGAAGAAAGATGAGTCACCTTCAGCAGCCTAACCTCAAACTCAGCCCGCAGCACGTGGTGATCCTGAAGCACCTGCAGACCTATCCACACCTGACGACCCTCGAAGCTATGTTCGTGAAAGGGATCGGACGGGTAGCCACCCGGGTCTTCGAGCTGAAGAGCAAAGGCATCCCCATTGTTACATCCATCGGAAAGGACCTCGCCGGGCGCAGGTATGCCCAATACGCCCTGACCGAGGAGGGCCACAAGATCGTTGGCAAGCTGGGGATCTGATCATGGACCCCCGTGCCGACGAGTTTATCGGCCATGAGGCATGTCCTCAGTGTGGGAGCAGGGACAACCTAGCTCGGTATGCTGATGGACATGCCCACTGTTTCTCTGAGGGCTGTGATTACCACGAACCACCTACCAAAGAGAGAGCAAGAGGCAAAGCCAAGAGGAAGAATAAGTCCGCATCAAGTTTTCTGGATGGTGAACCAAAGGCCCTGAATCGTCGCCGCATCACCGAAGCCACCTGTGCCAAGTGGGGGTATCTGGTAGGGACCGCTCGTGACAAAAGCGGTGCCGAGCACCCCGTGCAGATAGCGTGCTACCGGCGAGACGGTGAGGTCGTGGGCCAGAAGGTTCGCTTCCCCGACAAGGACTTCCTATTCCTCGGAGACATCGAGAAGAGCGGTTTCTACGGGCAGCACCTGTGGCCAGTGGGTGGTCGGATGCTGGTTGTCACCGAGGGTGAAATAGATGCCCTCACCGTCAGTCAGCTGCAGAACCACAAATGGCCGGTGGTGTCCATACCCAACGGCACCAAGGGCGCAGCCAAGGTGTTTCGCCGGGAGATCCAGTGGCTGGAGAAGTTCGAGAGCGTCGTGTTGATGTTCGACATGGACGACCCCGGCCAGAAGGCAGCCAAGGAGTGCGCCCAGATCCTAGCCCCGGGGAAGGCGAAGATCGCCCACCTTCCCATGAAGGACCCCAACGAGATGCTCGTGGCAGACCGTGGCCCCGAGGTCATTCAGGCCATGTGGAACGCCAAGGAGTATCGACCTGACGGGATCATCGAGGGGAAGACCACGTGGGACATCTATCGCAACAAGCGTGATGTGCCCTCCGTCCCCTATCCGTGGGGGTCGGTCAACGAGAAGACGCACGGAATGCGGCTCGGTGAGATCGTCACCTTCACAGCCGGGAGTGGCATCGGCAAGTCAACTATATGCCGGGAGATAGCCCACTACCTCGTGCGCCGGGGGGAGAGGGTCGGCTACATCGCCCTCGAAGAGTCGGTCGGTAAGACCACCGAGGCTCTCATGAGCATCGAGTGTGACACCCCGCTCCATCTCGTTAAGGATAGATTCACCGACACGGAGCTGTTCGATATATGGTCCCGTGTCTTCGACAACGACCGCATCTACCTCTATGACCACTGGGGATCTCTGGATATCGAGAACCTGCTGGTCCGACTTAAGTACCTCGCCAAGGGCTGCCAGTGTAATTGGCTGTTCCTCGACCACGTGTCCATCGTGGTCTCTGGCATCGAGGATGGTGACGAGCGTCGCCTGATCGACAACCTCATGACCCGTCTCCGCTCCTTTGTGGAGGAGACCCGGGTCGGCCTGTTCCTTGTGTCTCACCTGAAGAGACCTGAAGGCAGGGGCCACGAGGAGGGCGGCAGGGTCACGCTCGGCCAGCTCAGAGGATCTGGTGCCATCGCCCAGCTCAGTGACATCGCCATCGGTCTGGAGCGCAACCAGCAGGACGAGGCTGAGGACAACACCTCCCACATCCGAGTCTTGAAGAACCGCTTCTCAGGCGAGACCGGCCTGTCAGGATGCTTGGAGTACAACCCCGCCACCGGGAGACTGAGTGACGCTGCAGACACCAGCCCATTCACTACTACGAAAGGAGACTTTTAATGGGTATATCACCGATCCGAGGTTCGATACTTACGGGACAGGCCAAGGCAACCCATCTGGATGAAGGGAAGGCCCGCCTGGACTTACTCCCCACCCTCGCTCTCTATGCTGAGGCCGAGGTCTTCACCTATGGGGTGGGGAAGTACGACGAATACAACTGGCTCGACGGTATCCTTTATATGAAGCTCGTCGCCTCGACCCTGCGCCACTTGTTCAAGTGGGTGATGGGCACCGAGTACGACACAGAGAGCGGGCTGCATCACATCGCCCATGCCCGGGCGAACCTTGGGATGCTGCTGGAGCTGATTATGCGGGGCCGGAAAGAGCTTGACAATCGCCCTCCCGCAGTACCTGCCGGGACGGGCATCACCACCAGATACATCGCTTAAGGAGGCACAATGCCCACGTATACACCTGAGTTGATCATGGCTGCCTGTGTGATTGCCGTCATGGTCGGGACAACCTGCATCTCGGCTGCACGGTTCCACGTCAAGAAGATCATCAGGTCTATCAGGATCTACATCTCCGACCTGCTCTACAGGCTCGGGGATCAGATCCACACGCTGGCCTACATGATCGACACTGATTGGTAAAGGAGGACCAATGAGCAGAGCTTTACGAAGTTACAAAGGCGAGGAGCAGGAGGCCGCTGTGAAGCGACGCCTGAAGGCCAAGACCCGGGGGCTGGGATACCTAGCTGCCAAAGCTGCCCAGCGGAAACGCCGGGCTGAACAGTCTAACCCCTCCACCGGGGCGCTACCACAGGCCCCGGATTTTGAAAGGAGCAGAGATGAAGCGGTATAATCATTATGCATATTGCGAGACCTGTGACGGGGACGCGCAATCATGGATGGAAGAGGAAGAGGACGGCGAGTACGTCAAGCTGGCCGATGTCGAAGACCTTGAGCAGAAGTACAAGGATTTGCTCATGGTCATGGAGGAGCAGTACATCCCTCGCCCGGACCCGGAGGAGGCGAGGAAGGCGGTGGATGAGTTGGAGGGAGCCGCTAGGATGGTCGCGGCATCAGAGGCTCCGATACGCTTAGAGCCATCACTGGAATACTGGACGACAGAACTAAAAATAAAGAAGGCCGCGCTCCTGCGGCTCATGGGGGTGGCGTGATGGCAAAAGAGATACCCCTCACCCAAGGGAAAGGAGGTTGAGCCGATGGCCCGGTACATCGTGGACATTGAGTGCAACGGGCTTGTGCCGGGCGAGGTCGTAAAGCTCCACTGCTGCCATCTCAAAGAGATTGACACAGGGGAGATCCTTCGGTTCCGACATAACGACCACGAGAACACCATCGAGGAGGGGGTACGCCTCCTCCAGACCGCTGACCTGATCATCGGTCACAACATCATCAAGTTCGACATCCCCGTCCTCCAGCAGTTCTACCCTTGGTTCAAGCCCGGGGGGACGATCTTCGACACGCTGGTCGGCACGAGGCTTGTTTACACGGACCTCAAAGATCGAGACTTTACGTTGGCTCTGAAGGCCAACTTCCCGAAGCACCTGATCGGGCGCCACTCCCTCGAAGCGTGGGGGATGCGCCTCATGAACTACAAAGGCGATTATGACGCCGGGTGGGAAGCATGGAATCAAGAGATGGACGACTACTGCGTTCAGGATCTGGAGGTCACTCACACGCTGTACACCAATCTCCTCTCGTCGGGCTTCAGTGCAGAGTCCTTCGAGTTGGAGATGGATGTAGCCCGCATCATGTGGCGTCAGGAGCGTCACGGTTTCCTCTTCAATCAAGGGGCTGCTGCCGAGCTGTATGCAAAGCTGGTGGCCCGCAGGGAAGAGCTGAACCGGGAGCTGCAGGTAGCCTTCCCACCGTGGGAGGTTCGCACTAGATTCGTCCCCAAGGTCAACAACAAAAAGCGTGGGTATCAGAAAGGAGTACCCACGGAGAAGGTCAAGGTGATTGAGTTCAATCCCAGCTCTCGGCAGCACATCGCCAAGTGCCTCATCGATAAGTACGGCTGGGTCCCCAAGGCCTTCGGTGATGACGGGAAGCCCACGGTAGACGAGACCATCCTCGACGCTCTGTCCTACCCAGAGGCCAAGGTCCTCTCTGAATACCTGATGGTGGAGAAGAGGATCGGTCAGCTGGCCGAAGGGAAGCACGCATGGCTCAAGCTGATAGGGAAGGATGGACGCATCCACGGGGGTGTGGTCACCAACGGTGCGATCACCGGCAGGGCCACCCATAAGAAACCAAACGTAGCACAGGTCCCTGCAGTCCGCTCACCCTATGGGGCCGAGTGCCGGGCTTTGTTCCACGTCCCCAAGGGGAAGAAGCTCGTCGGTGCTGACGCCTCGGGGCTGGAGCTGCGGTGCCTTGCTCACTACATGGCGAGGTTCGATGGTGGAGACTATGCCACCAAGCTGCTCCAAGGGGATATCCACACAGAGAACCAGAAGGCAGCAGGTTTAGCAACGAGAGATGAGGCAAAGACCTTCATCTATGCCTTCCTCTACGGAGCCGGTGTCACCAAGATCGGCTCATTCTTCGGGGGAGGCCCCGAGCTTGGCAAGAAGATCAAGATGCGGTTTCTGAAACAGGTCCCAGCACTGAAGATGCTGCTCAAGGCTATCGAAGTTAAGATCAATAAGAAGACGTACCTCGTCGGACTTGACGGTCGTCTTCTCCGCATCAGGTCGGCCCACGCTGCACTCAATGTTCTTCTACAGGGTGCTGGGGCCATCTTGATGAAAAAGGCCATAGTCATCTTTGACCGATTGGCCACAGACCACGGCCTCACACCGGGTCTCCACTACGAACACGTGGCATGGGTCCACGACGAGGTTCAGATCGAAGCCGATGAGGACAAGGCTGACCTCGTTGGCAAGCTGCTGGTGGAGTCTATGGAAGAGGCAGGAAGGAGCTATATGTTTCGATGTCCCATAACAGGAGAGTTCAAGGTTGGCCGAAACTGGGCTGAGACCCACTGAGGCCATAGAGCTTCTCGAACAACCACAAACAATTCAGTGCACCACATGCAAAGAATACAAACCGAGATCGGAGTTCTATAGCCGCTCCAAAAATAAAAATGGGCTACGCGGTTATTGTAAAAGTTGCCACGACGTTTATGTCCACAAATGGCGCCAGGAAAACCCGTTCAGGTTTATCGCCACTACCACCCGTGCTTCGGCTAAGAAACGTGGGCTGGAGTACAACCTCACCCCTGAATACCTAGAGTCCCTCTACTGCGAGGCCTGCCCAATCCTCGGTATTCCATTGAATTGGGGGCAGGTGGGGGCTGTTGGTAAACGGACTGACAATACCCCCTCCCTAGATCGGGTCGACAACACAAAGGGCTACGTGCCGGGGAATGTCGTGTTCATCTCGTGGAAGGCGAATAACTTAAAGAGCAACGGGACCCTCGAAGAGTTTCAGAAGATCGTCAAGTTCATGGAGGATCACTTCAATGCGTGTAGCAAGGACACTCCCCAATCAGATCATGTACTCAGAGCAGTGCCCGGTGTGCAGCGCTACCGTCAAGATCTTCATCACCGGCGACCCTAATTTCCAGCGCTGCTGGGGGTGTCGCTCAATGGCTGCGTATCGGGCAGTGTGTGAGAGGCTGGGCTATGACGCTGGGCGTATCTGCGAGTGATCTGTATCAATGGTTCGAGAAGCACGGCAACACATGTGTCAAACAGACGACCATGGCCGTGCTGATCGATGTTCGAGGGAAGGCATACTTCGGCTTCAACGAGTGTGCCTCCCCTCAATCGTCTTGTCCCCGGGGACACTCCCCCACCGGCGTCGGGTATGACCTCTGTAAGGAGGTTTGTAAGCAGGAGTCACATGCGGAAATCGCCGCAGTACGTGCTGCAGGACCAAGCGCCCACGGTGGTGTCCTCTATCTCTATGGCCACACCTACGTTTGTCAGAACTGCCTCCGCACTATGATGAACGCCGGGGTGGTGGCCTATCTCTGCTTTTCTAGAAAGGAGAATGAATGGCAGCCCGTCACTCCCACGTACCAGCTTGTGCCGAAAGCCTTCCCGACCTCTTAGCCTTCAACGGCTATGGTCCCGCAAACCGCTACCCGTGGGAGACCCTTGAGCAGTACAGGAACAGGCGACGAGAGCAGAACAGAATGAGGGACGAACATCTCGCAGGTAAGTGCATCCACGCCTCCTCAGCTCTCGCCATGGCGACCGACGAGACCGGCAAGCCGCTCGGCCTCGGTAAGGTCATTCTCTACGGCAACTATAGAAAGGACCCTGAATGATTAGAAACATGTTCATCCGACTCATGGGGGTGGAGGTGGAGAGATGGCAACGAAACGAAGACCCAAGAGATGCAAACAGTGTGATGAGTGTATTCACGCCAGACTAGAAAGAGATTTGGGCCGAACTCCATGCCTCTCTATCTACACATGCAAGAATGTGGAGAAGGGAATGGGTCTATGCGAAAGGAGGCGTGATGCTTAAACCTGTCTGTTACGCAATACTTGGTCAGTCGGGCGTATGGATGAGTGAGTCCTGTATCTGCGAGGATGCCGATGTCCTACAGGCCGAACTGGAATATGCCAGAGAAGAGAAGCCGAGCGAGGACTACAAGATTGTGCCGCTTTACACCCGCCTCGACGCTGCGGAGAAGAGGATTGAGGAATTGGAGCTTGCCACACCCTGCCCGCTGCTCAAGTCTATATGCGAAGGTTGGGAATTTACAGTCAAGCTCGACAAGGAAGAGATCATCGAGCGGTATGCTGGCGAGATTCACACAATACGAGCGTTAGATAGCGTCCAGCTTGACACCGTGAAGCAGCTTCTCTCCGACCTCATAGACGAGGTGACGAGATGACCGCAATAGAACTGGCTTATAAAATCCTAAAACTCCACAACTACGAAGACTGGGAGATTAAAATAGTGAACAGTGGTGGAGCACTCTGTATGCTCAATCTGAAGGAAATATGGATAGACGAGGCCAGCAAGGATGACATTTTCCTGCTGCTCCACGAGATCGCCCATATCAAATATCCCGAGCATGACCGCCTATGGGCAGACCGCTTTACCTGCCTATGCCAGCGGCACATGGGATGGGCGATACCGATGGGGATATGGGCCGATGATGTTACTTTGGCTATGCCGCTCGATGTGCCACGGATGAACAGCCTCAAGGCCGAATACTGCAAGGCACTGGTAGACTGGCCGTACTGGAATGTGTCGCCAGCGTATAACACAGACACATCGGATACGACAATCGAAGCCGCCAACAGAGAGGATGCCGGAGGTATCAGCATGAACGGACCAATGACATGCGAGAAGTGCCGGTTCTTCCATGTGGAGAGTATGTCATGCCATAGATACCCGCCATCGTTCCGGGCCCCGGACGAAGTTCCTCACGACTGGTGGCCGGCGGTCAGGCCAACAGATTTCTGCGGTGAGTTCCAGGAATGGCCGAAGGTGGAGGAATTATGACCGCTCTCTTCTGGCTTGCTGTCTTCGCCCTCGCCGGTAGGTCCCTCCCGGCCTGTCTGGATATTCCACCGGGAACACCGACCGGCTTTGTCATCTCCATCATCATTACCATCATCACCAAATAGGAGGCCCTCATGGCCACAATGCGAATCACAATCAAGGACATCAAGGGTGGCTTCGTAGAGGTTGATCTTGAGCCGGTCCTCACCATGGACGAGGACAAGATGACCCCGGCACAGGCCCTCGCCTGTTTCGCCATCGACTACATCAATGACTGCCTGAGTGATGATCCCGAGGTTGAGCACAATGTCTGAGCCGTTCCTACTCAAACCGGGAGACTTCTTCTGCTCCCACACCCCTAAGTGGTTCGGGTCCCTGATCCGCATAGGGTCTCGATCCCTCGGGGAGGAGCGCACCAAGGTGAACCACACAGGCGTGGTGGCGATCACCGGCACCCTGGACTCCGCAGTCATCGTGGAGGCCCTGTCTAAGGTCAAGGCCCACACCGTCGAGGAGTCGTACCGGGGATCGAAAACGAAGGTAGCCTTCTTCAGATTTAACGGTCTCACCGATGATCAGAAGGAGGCGTGGTCTCGTAAGGCCTTCGACTACGTTGGCCGCCGATATGGGGTCCTGAAGATCGTCACGCACGCTCTGGACTACTTCCTCAATGGTGCTTATGTCTTCAGGCGCCTCACTCGCTCCGACCGTTACCCGATCTGCTCATGGGTCACAGCCTACGTGGCTGAGGCCATTGGTAAGAACTTCGGGAAGGACCCGGGAGCGGTGCAGCCTGACGACATTTGGGACTACGCTCTGGCGCACCCCGAGGAGATCCAGCTTCTGAGGCCCTTGATCAGTATCCCATAAGGAAGGAGAGAGTCGTATGAGTCACCGTACCATCCTGATCGATGGGGACATCATCGTCTATCAGCAAGCCTCACTCCACCAAACAGACGTCGAGTGGAGCGAGGGCATCACCTCCACGCTCACCTTTGACGGTCAGGCTCAGAAGGCTGCCCTCGATCAGGTGGAGCGGTACATCGAGCTTCTCAAAGCCGACGCAGCGATTGTGTGTCTATCCGATGCCAAACGGAACTGGCGAAAGAAGGTCTTCCCTGAGTACAAGGCCAACCGCAAGAACGTGGCCCGGCCCATCCTCTATGATAGGATGAGGGAGATCCTCGCTGATCGCTACGAGGTCTCACAGCTGCCATGGCTCGAAGCCGATGACTTAATGGGCCTCATGTCCACAGACCACTCCCTCGTGAAGGGGGAGGCCATCATCGTGTCCATCGACAAAGACATGCGGACTGTCCCCGGGAAGCTCTTCAATCCCCGTAAGGCCGACCTTGGGGTGCAGCAGATCTCCGAGGAGGAGGCTGACTTAGCCTTCTATATGCAGGTCCTCACCGGCGACCCGACTGACGGGTATTATGGTGTCAAAGGGATAGGCCCCAAGAAAGCCGAGAAGATCCTCCTCGAAGCTGAGGAGACCCACCAAGGCTTCTGGCGGGCTATCGTCCAAGCGTATGAGGCAGCCGGGATGACTGAGGGGGATGCCCTCGTTATGGCCCGGGTGGCCCGCATCATTCGCAAAGGTGAATACGACATAGACACCAAGACAGTGACCCTCTGGAAACCCAAGAAGTAACCCCCTTTCTGTATTGCTCTAGCCCCCTGAAAACAGGGGGCGTTTTTTCGAGTTATCTTAGTCGGGCGACTAAGTACACATTATTGGGAGAACAACCATAATGACAATAATGGAGGCGTAATGGGCTTAGGACGATATGTAAAGAAGGCCAGAAAGGCCGTAAAAAGAACAGTGAAGAAGGTAGGTCAGGGCGTAGAACGGATTGATAAGGGTATCGAGCGGATCGGGAAGAAGTACGATGACGAGCTGTATCTGATAGGTGGCGGCGTAGTAGGCTGGGGTGCTCATCGATGGGCTGAGTCCGATCCATTTGCCTTTGACATGCCCGACGTAGAGATGCCTGAATACCCCGAGGAACCACCTGCACCCCCGATGTCAGCATCCGAGAAACCCGCTGAGATCCTGATTGGCAGGAGGAAAAAGAAGAGAGCGCAAGCCTTAGCTATCAAGCGCACGACCGCCAGCCCGGTGGTAACTTCTAATGTAGGAATGAACGTGACCTCATGATGACAGTAAAGGCGCACTATGAAAAACTGGTAGCGCACCGTGAACCCTATCTCAGGAGAGCGCAAACGTGTGCGTCCCTGACTCTTCCCTATCTGTACCCCCCGACCGGCGCCACCGGCGTCACTAACCTCCCCACACCGTATCAGAGTGTAGGGGCCGAGGGGGTGAACAACCTGTCCAGTAAGATGATCCTAGCCCTCCTCCCCCCGAATAGCCCGTTCTTCAGGTTCAGCCCCTCCAGTAAGATCCAGCTGCCTGAAGAGGCATTGTCTGCTGTTGAAGAGGCGTTGAGTAAGATCGAGCGTGAAGTGATGGACGAGACCGAGCGCCTCGTCTTTCGCCCTGCCCTGAACGAAGCTGCGAAGCATCTCGTGGTGGCCGGGAACGTCCTGCTCAATCTTCGGGATGAGGGCCTCAAGGTCTATCATCTGGATCGCTTTGTGGTTCGGAGAGATGCCATGGGCACTCCTATTGAGATTATTGTGATGGAGTCCGTGGCCCCTTCAACCTTAACACCAGAGGTTCTGGCTTTCTGTAAGATCGACTCAGCCACCATCGACAAGAATGAGGACATCAACCTCTACACCCACGTGGAACGTCGGGGTCCTGGTGGTGAATGGTCTGTCAAGCAGGAGCTTAATGGATACTCCGTGCCTGAGAGCGACGGTATCTACCCAGCCGACGCCTGTCCGTGGCTGGCCCTCCGCTGGGCCAAGATCGACGGTGAAGACTATGGTAGAGGCTATGTCGAGGAGTATCTTGGCGACCTGATCTCCTGTGAAGAGCTGTCAAAGGCGATTGTGCAGGGATCGGCTGCAGCGGCCAAGGTGGTCTTCTTGGTGGAGCCGAGTGGCATGACCAACGTGAAGACCGTCACGAAGGCCGAGAACCTCGATGTGATCACCGGGAGGGCGTCCGATGTGACTGTCCTCCAGATGCAGAAGTTCGCTGACTTCCAAGTTGCCATGACCGAGCTTGAGCGCCTCGAAGGGCGCCTTCGTCGTGTCTTCCTTCTGAACAGTTCGATCCAGAGGAAGGGCGAGAGGGTCACCGCTGAGGAGATCCGCTATATGGCCGGTGAGCTGGAAGATGCCCTTGGTGGTATCTATTCCCTGCTCACACAGGAGCTGCAGCTGCCGCTCGTCCAGTGCCTTATGGCCCAGATGAAGAAGCAGAGGAAGCTCCCGAGTCTACCGAAGGACAGCGTCAAGCTCACAATCATCACCGGCCTCGAGGCTCTCGGGCGCAACCACGACCTTGAGAAGCTCCGAGTGTTCCTTGAATACCTGTCCCCGCTTGGCCCCGAGGTGATCGCCCGGTATGTCAGCGTGGATGAGTATGTGACCAGAATCGCTACAGCCATTGGCATCACATCTAAGGGGCTGGTGCGAAGCTCAGAAGAGATCGCTCAAGAAGATCAACAAAGCTCAATGATGGGACTTGCAACACAGATGGCCCCCGAGATGGTGAAGGCCATGGCAGCACAGGGCGCTGGTAGCCCTGATCAAACCCAAGAATAATTAAGGAGTGTGTATGTCACTGACCAGAATTACTCCCAAGGCCGATGATAACCCCCTCGATAACCTTGAGACAGAACTGGAAAATCAGAATCAGCCCGGGGATAACACCCCACCTGGCTCCTCAGCAGCACCCGCAACAGAAAGGCCCGGGTGGCTCCCTGAGAAGTTCAAGTCCCCCGAGGACTTGGCAAAGGCTTACAGTGAGCTGGAGAAACAGTTTACGAAGCAGCGTCAGGATACCAAACAAACGGAACCACAGACTGCTCCCACCAAACCCGACCAGGACCCCGCAGCATCCAAGGGTCTCGATTGGGAGACTCCTGCCGTCGAGTTTGAAGAGAATGGCAGCATCTCCGACGAGACCTTCAAGAAGTTCGAGGACGCCGGTATCCCCCGGGACGTGGTGAGTAAGTACGCCCAGACCCGAAAGGCCGAGGTAGACGCCGAGAACACCAAGCTCTTCGAGAGAGCCGGTGGAGAAGACGCTTACGAGGTCATGTGTGATTGGGCAAACACCAACCTTCCCAAGGAAGACGTGGCAGCGTTTCAGAAGATCATACAGGAAGGCGAGATAGCACAGGCCCTCCTCGCAGTGGATGCCCTAAAAGCCCGCTATACCGCTGCCAATGGGAAAGCCCCGAAGCTGATCAAAGGCAACAGCTCCAGTAGCAACACAGCGGTGGGATATTCCTCCCGGGCCGAGATGGTCCGTGAGATGCAGGACCCCCGCTATGCGAAAGACCCTGCTTTTAGGAAGCAGGTTGAGCAGAAGATCGCAGCATCATCGATCATGTAGTAGCGCTCCTCACCACCAAATAGGCACAGATCCTTTGCCCCTCCTGCGGGAGGGAGAACGCTGTGTGAAGGCCTTGAAGGTTTAGAGAGCAGCATCTGTACCACCCACCAAAAATCTAAACTGAGAGGTAAACAAAATGGCAGCTCCTAATATGACCGCTTCTAGGCTTGGACAGGTAAACGCCGCTGGCGACGCCGATGCCCTGTTCCTTAAGGTATTCGCTGGTGAGGTCCTCACCGCATTCGAGACCAAGTCCGTTACACTGGGCCGTCAGCTCGTGCGGACCATCACTAGCGGTAAGTCCGCAACCTTCCCGACCACGTGGAAGGCAGCCGCTGCGTTCCATACGCCCGGCAGCATGATCATCGGTAATGCGATCAAGCATAACGAGAAGGTCATCGCCATCGATGGTCTTCTGGTTGCCGACACGTTCATCGCCAACATCGATGAGGCCATGAATCACTATGACGTGCGCTCCATCTACAGCGGTGAGCTGGGCAAGGCCCTGGCCGTCACCCTGGACCAGTTCACTTTCCGTGAGTTGCAGATTGGTGCGAACAACACCACCCCCACTCACGGTGCGGGTGTCGGCTATGCGGGCACGACCCTGACCGAGGATGCCAATGTTACGGGTAAGATGATTCAGACCGACGCCGACGACCTCGCATCCTATATCATGGACGGTGCGAAGACGCTGGACCTCCACGACGTCCCCGATGATGACAGGTACTGCATCCTCAATCCGACCCTGTACTGGCTCCTGCTCAAGTCCGACCTCGCAGTGAACCGGGACTATACGGACGGAGGCTCCGTGAGGACCGGCAAGCTCTGGGAGATCGCTGGCGTGGAGATCGTGAAGTCCAACAACATCCCCACCACCGACCTCAGTGCTGCAGACCAGCACGCAGTCAATATGACGAAAGCCCTCGGGTACATCTACCATAAGGGCGCTGTTGGCACCGTCAAGCTGATGGATGTGGCGCTTGAGTCCGAGTACCTCATCACCCATCAGGGCACGCTCATGGTGGGTAAGGTGGCCGCTGGGCACGGATATCTCCGTCCCGAGGCTATCGTTGCCCTTGCCGCAGAGTAAGCCTTAAAGCAGTTCCCACAGCGGGAGTCTATGAGTCTAGAACTTGTAGGCTCCCGCTTTTCGCTATTACAGCCAGAGAGGACAGAATGAACATAGAAATGACTACAGAGCTGGGCGCCGTAAACGTCCTGCTTCAGACTATTAATGAAGCGCCGGTGAACAGTCTGGAGATTCCCGGGCTGAATGATCTCTCAATGGCACGGAACGTCCTCGCTGAAACCAGCCGGGAGTTTCAGTCCATCGGATATGAGTTCAATTCTGATAAGATCACCATCGCTCCTGACATTGACGGGTATATCAATCTCCCGGCGAACACTGCCCGGGTCGATCCCGTTGACAAATCCAAGCGGTACATCCAGCGAGGCACCCGTCTGTATGACAAGACAGAAAACACCTTTGCCATCGGTGCCCCCGTTGAAGTGGACATCATCTTGTACAGGGACTTCAATGATCTCCCTGAACCAGCCAAGAGATACATCACCATCAAGGCAGCCCGGCGCTTCCAGAACCGGGTCATGGGCGACGACGCCATCTACATGTTCACCAAGGAGGACGAGCTAGAGGCGAAGGTCGCATTCCTCGAACAGGAGATCGATTCAGGTGACTACAACATGGGACGGGACAGCTACACCATGCAGCTTGCCCTCCGCAGAACGTGGTAGGGAGGCGTCATGGGTATATCAACAGTACGAGGTTCGATACCTAACCTCTTGAATGGGGTATCCCAGCAAGCCCCTGCGTCCCGTCTTGTCACACAGGGAGAAGCGCAGCTTAACGGTCTCTCAAGCGTCTTGAAGGGCCTTGGGAAGAGACCGCACACCGAGCACATCGCTTGTCTCACCACATCCTACAACCAGCCCACGAACCTGAAGGTGCACTTCATCGATCAGTCCACCTCTGAGCGCTTCATCGTTATTATTGATCACCAGAATGTGAGGGTCTTCACCCTCGACGGGGCTGAGGTCAGCGTGTCAAAAACCCCAGGCTGGGCGTCTTATTTCAGTGGCACGTCTCCTTACCGGGATATCTCCTGTCTGACGATAAAAGACACCACCCTCATTGCAAACGCCACGAAAACACCAGCCATGACGTCAGACAAGAGTGCCACCTTCTACCCGACCGCCATCGTCTGGGTCAAGACGGGGCTATACAGCACCACATATCAGGTGAAGATCGATGGTCAGACAGCCAGCTACACGACTCCTGATTCAACCGGGGACAGCTCTAACTGGCGCACCACCTATATTGCCGCACAGCTTCAGGCTTCGATTATGACTCTCGGTGGTGGAGGTGTCTATGTGGCGTACCAGGACGGTAGTGTATTGAACGTCTTGAGATCCGATCACGCAGATTTCACAATTAGTGTGTCCGACTCCTACGGCGACAACGCTCTGTCGTGCGTGAAGGGGACCACCCAGAAGTATCAGGACCTACCTCGGAAATCATACACCAGTGGGTGGGTAGTCTGCATCACTGGTGACCCTGAGTCACTCAAAGATAATTACTATCTCAAGTACAGCAATGGCTCATGGATCGAGACCACAGCTGAAGGGATCTCCTATAAAATAGATGCGGACACGATGCCCTACAAGCTGGTCAAATCAGGAAGCTCGTGGAGTTTAGGACAATCCAGCTGGGACAACCGAGAGGTGGGAGATGAGGATACCAACCCCACTCCCTCGATCATTGGTCAGTCAATTAATGATATGTTCTTCTATCAGGACAGGCTAGGGTTTGTCTCAGGCTCCACTGTCTTCATGAGCTACGCAGGAGAGCACTTCAACCTCTGGGCTGATACATCCCTTGACACGATGGACTCCGACCCCATCGACGTCACCCCTGCAGTCAATAAGGCCTCGACCCTGCGTCATGCTATCCCGATGTTTGATAGGCTCCTCCTCTTCGGAGACCGGGCACAGTACAACGTGACCTCGAATGGTGGGGTCTCACCGAATGATGTACGGGTTGATATTGCCACCGGGTACGAGTATTCAGGGCTGGCAAAGCCGGTCGTCGCCGGGAACAGTGTGTTCTTCACGGTCTCCCGTGGAGGCTACACCGGGATCATGGAGTACCTCATTGACCCCGATACCCAGCAGACGCACGCCCTGGACACCACCGAGCACCTTCCCACGTATGTCCCCGGGAACGTCTTCAAGCTCCTCGCCAGCTCCAATGCAATGACCGTCATGGCCCTTACCCTCGACAGTAGGGACTCCATGTGGGTTTATAATTACTGGTGGTCTGGGACTGAGAAGGTGCAATCCTCGTGGTCCAAGTGGACCTTTGACTGCACGGCAATCGTCGGAGCGGAGATCATTGACTCCTACCTGTACCTCGTTCTCTATCGTGACTCTGATGGGCTGTATCTTGAGAGAATGAGTCTGGTCCCAAGTGCTGCCGACTTCTGGATGGCAACCAAGATCCTGTTAGATCGACGCTGCATAGCGACCGGGGTGTATGACATCAACACCGACCTCACCACGTGGACCCTGCCGTATTCAGTCAGCACTGACAAGGAAATAAGGGTCATTCGAGGATCGGCCTTCGACGGTAAGGGAACAGCCCTCTCCAGTGTGACCAGACCTACCACAGACACGGTGGCAGCGGTCGGGGATCACACCAAGGGAGCGTGCTACCTCGGACTCCCATACACCTTCGAGTATCAGTTCTCGGAGCTGTTCATGAGGGAGGGGGAGAGACAGGAGAAGTCCATCATCACAGGGCGCCTCCAGCTCACCAGTATGACCGTGAAGTGTGCGGACACCCACTTCCTCAAGGCTGAGGTCACACCACACGGAAGGGACACCGCATCCTATACGCTCTCCCCGAGCGTCAGTGAAGCGCTCCTCGGGTCAACGGCCCCAGCGTCACAGACGTTGACCTTTCCGATATCGTCCCGCTCGAATCAAGTAACCATCGCCCTCAAGAACGACACCCACCTCCCCTGCTGGATACAGTCAGCGGAGTGGCTTGGGAGGTACAACAACAGAGGAGCAACCAAGTAGCTCAAACGAGGTAACCAAACATGATACCTTATCTCATCGGCGCCCTTGGTATTGCCAAAGGTCTGGCCGAAACCTTCTACGCTTACTCGTCTGCCCGGCAGCAGTATAAGCAGAACCTTCGACGCTGGAAAGACGAAGCATTAGAACGTAAGGAGGCATACACCCACGAGGCTGCACAGTTTGAGTTTCGATCAGAAGAGATCGAGGCCCAAGCCCAGAGTGAAGCCCTTGAGCGCAAGCTCGAATTGAAGCGTGAAGAAGGCCGTCTTGCAGTCGCCACAGGTGAAGCCGGTGTGGCCGGGAACACCGTAGACCGACTGTTCGTGGCCGTCTCTCAGAAGGCTGGCAGGGATGCTGGCACCATTGACTACAACCGCTTCATAGCACAGCGCCAGAACTATACGCAGCTGCTGGCTGCGTGGCGTCGTGGGCGTCCTCCGAAGTTCTACGGAAACGCTCCAGACCCGATGTCCTACGCTGTATCAGGCGCCCTCGGCGTTCTCAGCGGCGGGATCGACGGGTATCTCGCATCTAAAAAGGTGTAACGAATGGAACGACAGATCAGAAAACCTCTTCGATCAAACACAATCAGAGGGGACGGGGGAGCAGCCGTTAAGACTGAGGTCGCTGCTTTCCCGACCTCTTCCTATGTCTCCCACAATTCTTGGGGCCAGAAAGGGGACAGCAGCGGCACCGTGCTCCTGAAGAGTCTCTTGGACTTTGCCCCACAGCTCGGGAACTATCTGAACTACCTGAATGATCAGGAAGTCGCAGCCAACAGGGCCAGAGGCGCAGCAGATGCCACCAAGGGTAAGCCCATGGAGCAGAACCCTGCTGAGGCCTACAAAGCGGCTTACTACAAGCTGAAGGCCAAGGCAGACCACAGTGATATCGCTGCCGCCCTCGCACAGCTCGGTGAGCGCAGCGGCCCCATGACGCTGGATGAATACGAGACCGAGAAGAAGCGCATCCTCGGCACAGCCATAACCGGGGATGAGAGTCCCTACTACCTAGATACGCTGGTGCCCATGCTCAGTCAGTCAGTAGCAGAGACAGACGAGTTTTATCACAGGAAGCAGCGGCAGATTGCCATGCAGGAAGTCAAGGGCAACCTGCACAAGGATGTGAACAACTCCATCCAAGCGATCCCCGAGGACGAGAAGCCCGAGAACGTGGGCGCCATGTTGGCCCCTGTCCTCCACGAGAACCTCGCTATGGCCAAGGACCTTGGCCTGACCACCCTTGAGATGAGTGAGATGCTCGTGGATGCCGTGGGGACGACCGCCATCACCCAAGGGCGCCCAGAGCTGCTTGAGGCGTTCAAGGTGCCCTACAAGAATGGTAGTGCCTACAACTCTGTTCTCAGACCCAAGATCGATGACTACCTGCGTCAGGCCGACAGCATGAAATGGCAGAAGCTCCAGCACCAGAAGCAGATGTTCGAGTACGAACAGGGGCAATGGCAGCGGGGGCTGATCAACACGGTCTACAAGAGCGTGAGCGATAACTGGGGGAACTTTACAAGCCTCTCCCGGCTCAAGCAGCTCGTGGACAAGGCGGGCGTGGAAGGCACCGACGAGGGCTTCATGCTCGATCCTTCTCAATACAAGGATCTCACCGACATCATCAACGGGGCCATCGAGGGCCGTGGAATGCCCGAGCTGATGGACCCCTCGGCCTACTTCAAGGCAATGAGTGCCGCCAGGAAGGGAGCCAGCTTCAACAACATCATCTCCAATTATGGGTATGGTCTTCCCCTCGCACAACGCAAGGAAATCCTCTATGCCTGTGCCAGTGGAGCCGCAGATGCAGCCGGTCAAGGTGGCCCAGCGAAGACTGCCTTCAATGGAATGCGGAACGAGCTGGAGAGCCTGATGAAGGCAATGTACCTGAATCAGAACGCCGCTAAGGGGACGATGTACTTCTTCGATGGATTTGAGCGTGCGTCAGACGCCATGACCCGTTTCAATATGAAGATCGAAGCAGCCATAGCGGACAACAAGGGGAGGCTCCCTACACACAATGAACTCCTCAAGATGCAGCAGGAGTCCATCAAGGAAACGAATGAGGCGTTCACGAATGCACCAGCTGCAACACCGGCCTCTGCAGGAGGTGTCAGTAAGAAGAGCAGCAGCGGTGTGGCCGGTGGCCCTGTCGTCCCCAAGGAAATCGTGGACGACATGTTCAACACCTTGATTAACGAGAAATGACAAAGGACAGATAAATGGCAAACGATGAAACATTCAACCTCATGAGTGAAAAGCCTGAGAAGGTGAGAGAGATGTATCAGCAAGGCCTCATCACCGAGGATCAGGCAGCCTCTTATGTGGTGCAGAAGAACATCGAAAAGCGGGGCTGGCTGAAGATCGAGCCGAGGCAAGCGAAGCTGGCCCACGATCTAGGTATCTTCACGGATCAGCAGGCCGTCGATTATTACCATCACAAGAAGAACCCTTTCATGTACCGGGTGAAGGACATCGTAGGACGTCCTATTCCCCATGCTGTTCGGGATCTTCTGGATGAGGGCCTCCAGACGCTCCAGGGTCTCGCAAAGCTCCACGACGATCTGAACAAGAAGCTCGTGGGGGCTGCCGGTGTGGACACAACGGATTGGAGTGGCCCGAGTAACCTCCCGCAGTACGAGGTTAAGTCCATCGAGCCGTTTGTAGCAAAGCCCCAGACCACCACTGGTCAGGTCGTGAAGTCCCTCGAACAGTTCGGTGCGGGGTATGCAGTCGGCCTCGGGGGCGTCAAGAGGGCAGCTGTTGGAGTGAAGTGGCTGGAGAAACTGGCCCTCACTCACCCAAAGGCCCATGCCTTCATGCAAGCCTCACTGGCTGGTGTCGTCTCAGACGGGGTCTTCTATGATCCTTATGAAAAGAGGATCTCCAACTTCATCGCTGAATCAGGAGACCTCGGGCAGCTCACCCTCGGGTGGCTGGCAGCTGAAGACGAGGACGGGATTATCGAGGCGAAGCTCAAGGCTGCAGCCGAAGGCTTCTTCGTGGGCGCAGCATTTGAGGGAGCCGCTAAGGCCTTCATGGGCTGTGCGAAGCTCGTCAAAGGGAAACTGTGGGCACGGAAAGCCGGGGACCCCGATAAGGTGGCTGAAGAGGTGCTTGATAAGTTCGGTGACCTTATGGAGGACTCCCCCCAAGGCATGACCCTCACAGAGCGAATCGCTGCAGGGAAGGAGCTGGGGATACTCCAGCCGCTCTTCCGTGTAGTGGACGACGTCGCTGAGGAGACCGTAGAAGAAGGAACCGAGAAGACAGCAGTAAAGGCTGCAGCTAAACGAACCGCTGATGATTTCCTTACAACGAACACTGGTATGCGGCAGGTAGGTCCAAACTACGAGATCTACCGCAACCTCACGGAGAGTGATCTCCAGCAAGCAGCCAAGGATATCTTTGACATATCCACCGGCGCCCTGGACGTCGATATCAAGAAAGGTCTCCATCACAACTTCGATAAGATCAGCAGCCCTGACGACGTCCTAAAGATGATCAACTACACCTCAGAGCTTATCCAGCGCAGGGGCGACAATCTGGCCGGGGACGTCCTTACGGACGTGGAGGCCAAAGAGATCGCTGCAGAGATGGGTGTTAATCTCAGAGGCATGAGGAAGGTCTTCGGGGAAATGATGAACAAGCCCTTCGAGGTCCGAGCTTACCGGGCGTTCATGCAGAACTTTGCAGAATATACGTTTGATAACCTGACCAAGAATGCGGATACCCCAGTGGGACAGGCTAGATTCCTTCAGGCCTTCACCCTCCTCTATGAGATGCAGCGGTTGGTCAAGGGGATGAGCGCCAGTGCTGGACGTACACTCCGTGCCTTTCAGGAGGTTATTGAAGGCAGCGAGGGAGTCTATCCTCAGATCACCCAAGGCCAGCTTGAGGCGCTAATAAAGGCCGACGCAGCAGGTATTAAGAAGGTGATGACTAAGGCAGCCAAGATCAAGTCCACATCACTCAGGCTCCTGTATGCTCGTCAGGCTGGGCAGCTCCGTTCCCTCGAAGGACTCCTTGAGCTGACTCAGGCCGGGCTGGTGTCGGGGATACCGACGCAGCTGGTGAACGTGGCGTCGAACATTGCCACCCTCATTTATGAGACCTTCATCAACCACACGGCCATTGGTATGTACGGCTGGGTGAAGAATGAGCCTGAGATGTATCGCAGGGTCTTTGCGTGGTGGCATGGTGCCCACTTGGGCTTGGCTGACGCTGTGAGGCTCCCTAAAGTATTCAGCACCAAACTGACCCCCGAGGATCTAGCAAAGATGGCTGACCCGGGGACCATTGATAAGGCGAGGCTTTGGATCGACAAGGTGGTCAAGGAAGACCCCGAATGCGGGACCATCTGGCGTGCCTTGTGGACCAGCAAGCCTGTCACCGATAGCCTTGATAAGGTAGATGAGCGGGGAGCCTTTCCTGAAGCATTCAAAGGTATTCCTATTGGCACCCTTATCAAGCTGCCGTTCAGGCTCCTGACGGCCACGGACGAGCTGTTCAAGTCGGTGGTCTATCGAAGCTCTCTGTACTCCGAGGCATTCAATGAGGGGTGGCAGATGGGCTTGAGGGGCAAGGAGATGGGTGAGTTCGTAGAGACAGCGGCGACCTCGATCAACTATGCGAGGAAGACCAACGCTCTTGGTACACTCTCACCTCAAGCCTATGGCGCCCACGCCCGGGCCACGGATCAGGCTAGAATCAGCACCTTCACACAGCCCCTCGGGGTCTCGGAGACCTCCACATTCTTCAAGCGTGTAGGGGACGTCATGTCAGGTATTCCTGCCATGCCGAGTGTAGGAACCAACTCACGATTCGGCTTGTACATGTCGGCCCTCCCCTCTGCACTAGGGCTGATGGTGAGGATCACGGCAGTGCCGTTCTATAAGATCCTTGTCAACATTACCCGGTACACCATGCAGAACACCCCCCTCGGGATTGCCAGTAAGCGCTTCAGGGATGACCTCTTCAGCACCGACCCTATAAGAAAGATCTCCGCAGTCAGCCGCATTATGCTGGGGACTGCCACGATATTTGGTGGGGCAGTGCTGTACAACTCTGGCCACATCACCGGCCACATCCCACGGCACCAGAGAGATGCAGCGAACAACGTGGGGATCTTGCCGTATGGGGCAAACATAGGGGATAAGTGGATCGGCTACGACCGTCTCGATTGGTTTGGCTCTCTCCTCGGTATCGGAGCGAATCTTTCGGTGGCTCACGAGCTGTTGGAGAAGGCGGGTAACGACCCTGAGAACACCGAGATGTTCGATGATTATCTTGCGAAGTCCTTAATGGTCCTCTCCGACACAATCGTCAATAAGACGTGGGCACAGGGCGTGTTTGAGCTGCTCAACGCAGTCTCAAACCCTGAGAGGTTCGGATGGAAGAAGTGGGCTATGGGCCGTGCCCAAGCCATGCTCCCTTATGGTTCGGCTTTGAAGAACCTTCAGAAGGCCTCCGACCCGCTCCTCCGTGAGTTGGTGGAGTGGGAGGACATCCTGTGGAGCGCCCTCGATTCCTCGAAGATGATCCCCAAGAGGCACCCGGTCTACCAGACACCAATGGATGCCGAGCCTCGGGCGCTGGGTCTCTTCCGCATGAAGGACCAGAGCAAGGACCCGGTGCTGATTGAACTGGCACGAGTCGGTGCCAACATCGAGCCGTTGAAGCGGAAGCAGTCGTTCAACGGGATCAAGGTGGAGCTGTCCAAGGAAGAGTTTGACGAGCTTGGCCAGATCAATGAAAGCCTGTCGGGTCAGCTCCGTGAGACCCTCCTGAGACAGATGGAAGGTCTCAAGCAGGGCACTGACGATACCTTCAAGGCAGCCGAGTACAAGAAGACGGTCGCTCAGTTCCGATCAGCCGCTAAGGGTCTCTTCTTAGAGAAGCACCAAGACACGATCATCGGGAAGCTCAAGTCGAAGATAGATCTCCAAGAAGCGGGCCTGAAAGGTCTTGAGCACATCACCAACCCCAAGCAGGTGGACCTCACCAAGCAAATCATTAAATAGAGGAGTACCAAACCATGGGACTTAGCTATGTCACATATACCGCAGACGGTGGCACCACAGACTTTACCGTCACCTTTCCATATATCAGTCCTTCCCATGTCCACCTCTCGGTGGAGCGGGAGGACGTGGAGTTCACGTGGGTAAACTCAACCACGGTGAGGGCAGCAGTAGCCCCTGACGTCTCCGACGTGGTGCGGATCTACCGAGACACCCCGGTGACCCAGCTGGTGGACTTCACCCACGGTGCCCGGCTCAGTGAAGAGGACCTCGATGTATGGACCCGGCAGCTGCTCTACATCTGTCA
>Ga0209606_1001256_pt1 | contig 32389 bp, 27 predicted proteins | sample AD_UKC057_MetaG_FD_184412 | JGI IMG/M metagenome (GOLD analysis project Ga0209606, IMG submission 184412) | Active sludge microbial communities of municipal wastewater-treating anaerobic digesters from USA - AD_UKC057_MetaG (SPAdes) (version 2) | ecosystem: Engineered > Bioreactor > Anaerobic >...
CAGGTATTTTTGTATGGTCTTGTTGACTTCCGGCGGCTTCGGCCAGGATGTCGCAGCATTATCAAAATAAATGATACTCATCGATTAACCTTACAATTGAACGTAAATCTTTTTCTTTATGCTTCAGGTTGTCTTTTAACATTCAAACTGAAACTAAAAAAGCACTTTCTTTTTTTTCCATTCACCATTCACTATTTAGTGAGACCCGCTGAGAGCGAATCCCGATTTATCGGGATGAAGCTAGAAGCGTTGGTCGAACTATCCCCGAAGCGAAGCGGAGAGGGACACTTTTCACCTCTTAGAAACAGTTTCGAGCACCGCCTCCACGCGAGTACGGATTTGCTCCACATCGCCCTGCGAATAATCCGTTTCAATTTTCAAAAACGGCTTTTTATGTCTGGTTTCCACGTGCGTCTTCACCTTGGATGATTCGATATTATACGAATGACATGCGTGCAACACAACGTCAATAATAACATCCGGTTTGAACTTGTCGATGATAAGATCGAGTTCCGAAAGCCTCCGGTCATTAGGCGTCATACAGGAACAGGGCACGTCGAGATACCGTTTGGAAACCGACCGGTAGGGATCCGGCGCGCCTTCCTCGAAATGTCCCGCATAGGCCTTCATGCCAGTACAGGCATCCAGATAAACGATCACTCCGCCTGCTTCTTCAATGATGTTAAAAACCTTGGTGGCATCGCCGCCAACCGGGCACCCCGAAACGAGCACACGAGGTGAATCTTTTTTCCCGTGATAAACGCCGTCGGCAACCCGTTTTTGAAGTTTGGCCAGTGAGGCTTCTAACATCGACAGCATATCTTCAGTGGTGGCTACCTGCCCGAAATACGTCAGATCGTAAACTTCCTGCCAGGTCAAAGGCACAGACGGAAGAGCCGCAAAATCAAAAATCTGATTGATCAACTTGTTTTTGAGATTTGTATTTTTAATTTCCTGCTCGACCCGGTCGTCCGATATTTTCGTCTTGAATGTCGTCTCCAGAAAACCAGCGAGCTTTCTGATCATCGTCGTCCAGTTGTCCTCGGCTTCCTTCTGATCCGGGAGCTGCGGCAGATCCATCACATGCGTCGGTTTGATGTCCGAAATCAGCTCGAACATTTTTTTCTTGCCGTCGCAGGTCGTCTCGGCAATGACCGCCTCAGAAAGGGCATAAAACGGACAGGTGTCCGTCCTGATAAAGCCGTAGCTCGATTTGATGAGCGGACAGAGATTGGCCGGCAGCACCGTCTCGCCCGCGGCAATGGTTTTATCGGCAAAAGCGCACAAAACGGCAGGCACAATGTCCGCGGCGCGTATTACTTCCATCGGCGCGTACCCGCAATAGATCCCCACTACATTTTTCCCTTTTTCACGCTGGGATTGGATATAACTCAAGCACCGTTTCGCCGCATCCCCGGCAAAACCGTCATTAACCAGCGGCTCAACTCCTTCTCTCATACTGCTGCCTCCCGTAATGTCTTGCCGATTAGCTATATGATCCACCGTCATATATCCAATAGATAATAGTTATAATCCCCGACGCATTATTTCTTTTATTCATTGGCGCAATCCAAATCACAATGATACGAAGGCGAAGCTTGTGCAACCCGCGCAACGAACATCCGGACTTCTTCACTTTTCTGACGTTTGCGGTTAACGGTCAAACATTTCATCGATCCGGATAAAAGACTAAAATAACGGTTGGAGGTTTATTATGGGGGATTATACAAAGATGTGGACGGAGCTGGGACTTGACCTGAAAGGTCATGATGCGCTTCTTTCCGTTCTTGGCGGCGCTTACACAAACATTTTTCTTTCACAAAAAAATCGTCCCGAGGGCATGAGATATTTTGATTTTGTCATGAGTGAAGTGCACGGGCTGCGCATTCAGGAACTGATGGATGCCAAGGCCCAAGGCAGAAAAGTGATCGGTTCCTATTGCGTTTTTGTTCCGGAGGAATTGATCCTGGCCGTTGACGGCGTATCCGTGGGTCTGTGCGCCGGAGCGGAATTCAATTTTGAAGGCGCGGAAACGATGCTTCCCCGAAACACCTGCGCGCTCATCAAATCCGCCTTCGGGTTTAAACTGGGCCAGGTATGCCCGTACCTGGAAGCCAGCGATGTTGTCGTCGGTGAAAACACCTGCGACGGCAAGAAGAAATCCTATGAAATGCTCGCGCCGCTGGTCAAGGATCTTTACGTGATGGACATGCCCCAGATGAAATCGGAGTCGGGCAGGACGCTGCTCAAAGAGGAATACCGAAAACTCATCGACAAACTGGAAAAGGTCAGCGGGAAAAAAGTAACCGTGGAATCCCTGAAAAAGGGCATTGACATCGTCAACGCGAAACGCGCCGCCGTCCGGAGACTGACCGAACTGCGCGCCGCTGATCCGGCGCCGATATCCGGACTGGATGCCCTTCTGGTCAATCAGGTCTTTTTCTATGACGATCCGGTGCGTTTTACCGATTCAGTCAACAAACTCTGCGATGAGCTGGAAGAGCGCGTGAAAAAAGGCGTCGGAGTCTTCCCCAAGGGCACAACGCGAGTGATCGTATCCGGCTGTCCCATGGCCGTGCCCAACTGGAAACTGCCCATGCTCATCGAATCCGTCAACGCGGTCATCGTGGGCGAAGAATCATGCGTGGGAGAACGCGGCGCCAGATGGATCACGGAACCAAAAGGCAAAACCGTTGACGAACTGCTGGATACTATAACGGAACGATATTTCAATATTGATTGCGCGATATTCACCCCCAATCCATCGCGGCTTGCATACATAAAAGAAATGAACAAAAAGCTCCACGCGGACGGCGTCATTCACTACAGCCTACAATTCTGCCAGCCTTATATTATGGAAAGCGGACCGGTGGGAAAAGACCTGGAAAAATCGGGCGTTCCGACCATTCTGCTGGAAACCGATTATTCCGAGCAGGACGCGGGACAGCTCAAGACAAGAATCGAAGCTTTCGTGGAACGGCTGCATAAAAAATAAAAACGGATTTACAGTAAAAAACTCTCGCACCGAAGCGCCTGCCGTATTGAAGAACGGCAGGCGCTTTGATTTAATGACAAGGGCGTAATGCCCAAGCGCGCCGTCATATTGCTTTCAATCCAAATCGCTAACGCTCGCAACTTGTTTGAAAGTCACTTCTTTGAACTCATTAAAATGAGCCTTTCCGCACTTTATTTTTTGTTTTTCGGATATTCTAAGTTCCTGTCCGGCTGATTTTGTCTCTGCAACAAAGTAAACCGTTTTTTCATTCTTCTTAATCAATGCCCAGTCAGGATTATAGGTGCCGATAGGTGTGTTGATTTTAAACCATCCCGGCAATTTAAAGTAAAATTCTATATCATCCCGTTCTTCGCATTCTCTGGCAAAATCATACTCGACGTTGGAATCCAGAGGCAGAAGATTGCTGTAAATAGTTTTGTCTTTTTTTGTAACTTTAAAAGTCAGATCATTGACGTGAATATCGTATTCTTCAAACAAACGCATTTCATATTCTTTTGCGCCTATTTTTTCGTATTTGATTCCGTCAATCATCAAATCGTTTAAAACTTCATTAATTGCTGCAACGGCATTATCAAGAAACAACTGCGGATTAATCATGATTTCGCCGGTTCTGCCGGATTGCAGAAGAATTTCCAACACCGTTGAACGGGTTAACTCCGTTCTTTCTTGAATGTAAAATAAAACATCAGGGATACGGAACTTTCCATTAACGACCAAGTTATATGATGATTTAACATCTGCAATAATGCCTGATTCATCAAATTCAACCACCGTTTTTGTTGTTTTGATAACAGCTTTCCTGGTTAGCGGCATATCTTTCACAGCTTTGGCTGCCTGTTTGATCAGCTCCGGCGTGTTGTAATCAACCTTATAGGTTGTTTGGTATTTTATTTTGTCCCATATATCTTTGAACTTCGCATCCAGTTCAAAGCCTTTGCGATATTGGACAGCTATCTTTTTCTGATTGTTTTTTATTCGACCGGCAAAAGATACACCGCAATCTTCTTCAATTTCAGCCTGAAGCTTCCTGGCAAATTCATCATAGGACTCGTTGGCAATTACTGTAAGCCGGTTAATGTTGGTATCCTGAATGCGAATTCCTTCCTGATTGACGGGAAGCCGCAATCCTCGGCCGATTTCCTGTCTCTTTTTCAATTCGGAATGCGTTTCATTGAGCGTGCAGATTTGAAAGACATTGGGATTGTCCCATCCTTCACGCAAAGCAGAGTGACTGAAGATGAAACACAAAGGCTCACTCATATCCAGAAGCCTTTCCTTATCCTGCATGATTAATTTGAAGGTATCGTCATCAGCTAAAGTATTGCCTTTCGTATCATGCCAGTTGCCCTTTCTATCCTGCGAGAAATAACCGTTATGAACTTCATCGGCATGGTAAGAGAGAAGCCCCTTATATTGATCTTTTTCAGACAACTCTTTGTATATTTCTTCAAACCACTTGGCGAATTTACCTTTGACGGGATTGCCGCCTGTATCGTAACCGCGATAATTGGCAACACGATCAATAAAGAAAAGTGAAAGCACCTTTATATTCTTGTCCTTATACTTTCTTTCCTTTGCGAAGTGCTCTTCGATAGTTTTTCTTATCTGAACTTTCATAACGTCATCGGTAAGGCCGCCCCTTGCCTGCCCTGCAAAAATCGTTTCACCGTTGGCAAGTTCTATAAAACCATCGCCCACATCAATTCCGTTGATGATGTAACCGCTTTTATAAATGTCGCGCTTGTTGGATAATTCGTACAAATCATCGCCGACTTTTGCGGTGACGGTTTTGCGTTTGACGCCATCGGCAGTGTTGACATCTATTTTTATTTTCGCCGATGTTTTCGTTTTTGTCGCCGCAACTTTTTCCAAGGCGATAAAAGCTTCGTTAAAATCATTTTCCGTTACGACCGAATCAACTTCTATCTGCTTGACCAGCCCCAAATCATAGGCCCTCACAGGATCAAGGCTGTAAACCATATTGTAGCGCTTGGTATGCGTCGCGGAATAGCGCAGCGTACAAAGCGGATTAAGATTTGCTATGGCTTTTGCTCTGATTTCCGTCTCCATGTTCTGCGGTTCATCCACAATGACAATCGGTCTGGTCACCTGAATAAATTCCACCGGCTTTTTGCCTGTTAGCCGGTCATTGGGTTTGTTGATGATATTTTCATCCTTGGCAAATGAATCAATATTGATGACCAGAATCTGGATATTATTATTATCTGAAAAATTTCTGAGTGAGGAAACACGTCTGGAATCGTAAACAACAAAATTAACCGGCGTCTTGTCATAAAGATTTTGAAAATGATCAAAAGTAATTTCCAGATTCTTCAACACGCCTTCACGTATGGCAATGGATGGTACGACAATAACAAATTTCTTAAAGCCGTATTTCTTGTTCAACTCATAGATCGTGCGCAGATAAACATATGTTTTGCCCGTACCCGTTTCCATCTCCACGGAAAAGTTCATGCCGTCCAGACTATTGGAAACAGCAAGGCCGTTCATTTTCTGCACAGTGTTGACGTTTTCCAGAATTTGATCTTCGTCAAGCACAAGACGGTTGCCGATTCCTATGTCCTTAAAAAGCGCGTCACCAAATAAAGTATCGAAACCGCCTTGATTCAGCGGCTGGCCTTCAAATACTCCGACAACGGAATTAATTGCATCCAGTTGAAATTGTTGGTTAGGGTCGAAATGGAGTTTCAATCAAAGCCTCTGTCTATTTATGCAATTTGTTCGGACAAATAGCTCTTAATTCGTTCCTTGTTGGAAAGGAGCGCTGAAAATTGTTTTTCACCAATATCGCTGAATTGAGCAAGAACGCGCCTATTAATCTGTTCCTGATCTTCAAAAATGGAAACGGAGTGATATTTAACTCCCCATTTCTCAAAAAGGTACATTGTAATCATCACATCTTTGCATTTACTGTCGTTGGGTATGGCAAACAGAAAGACTGGCTTGGGCATGCCGTTAATACGGCAATCTACGACATATTTACCTTCTTTATCATAGTCCGGATGAGTATAACTAAAAGTCAACCGTTCCTGTGGGACGCTTTCGCTTATTAAATCTTTGAAATCTTCATAGAAAGTTGAACGAACAATTTCTTTACTCAAATAAGACAAGTCGGTTATCTTAATCAAAGCATGAATATAGTTATAAAAAGCGCCGCCAAAATCTTCGTTGTCAATCTTTATCGAAAGTGAACCGTCGTATTCTTCCAGCCCGAAATTGGCAATGATGTTAGTCAAAATCTTCTGGCGCGTTCCCTCTTTTTTCAATGCGGAGACATCCATGTCATAGCTTAAATGCATGATCGTATGTGCCTCGTCGGTAAATATCCAGTTTCCATTTTCTTTTTTTAAGAATATAGAAAAATGATCACCATCATCGAACTCATATGGGTTAAATATGCGAAAGCGATTAATTCCTTCTTCGCCTAAAGATATTTCCCGGGATATTTTGTCTTTTAATTTACTTTCTATTTCCGATAAATTCAAAGCCATACGTCTCTCCGTTTACTTATATGCCGTTTATTCTTGTTTGCTTATCCCCATCAAAGTGCACGTTGCAATCGTTGATTAGACAGGTTAACGCCCCTCTGATGTCGGAATATCGGTCTGTGCCTTCCGCATAGCTTTCTTCTTTTCGTCCGGCATCCTGATAACGCTGTGTAGCATAATGAATATGAAAATCAAAAAACTTTCCATTCTCCAATTTATTCGTAGGCTCGTGTTTGCCGTTATAGCGGCGCAGTTTGAAATCCTTATTTGCCCCCTTTGCCTGATAGGCAAGTATTGCCGAAAAATCGGTTACGGTGTTTATGTTTTGTCGTAACTTGATTATAAACATACTACCATCGGCACGTGGTATTTCAATACCGGCTTTCTTGTGACCGTCCGATTCTCTGAAGTGGAGAAAATCATCAAAAGTTCCATCATGATTTTTATTTTCCAAAATCAATTGGTTGATTTCTTCATCTGTAAAGTAATAGAGCATTTCTCACACCACCTTGACTTCTATTTCTCATATTTCTTCGATCACTTTGCCGGAGCCGGCAAAGTGATCGAACTGCTTATATATACAATCAAATTACTTTAAATTCAATGCCAGCGTCTTTCATTTGCAGGGCGGTGTTGGTTTTGAGCTTGTCGTTGTCTTTAAACAGTCCGTCGAGCGTAAAAACTTTCTTCGGTTTTGCGGCAAAAATTTGTTTGATAATCTTTTCATCGGCTTTTTCCAGCATGAGCGCGACTTCGTTGTCGTTTACCAGAACATAACCTTTTTCATTTTTGATTTTTGCCGTCAGCGTCACGCCGGATTTAATAAGCAACTCGTAGAGGACATCTTCCTGTTTAGCGTGTTCATCAAGCGGTTCTAGATGTTGCTGCATTTGCGCAATTAGTTCTTCTTCCGTCCCGATATTCGTGCGCCAGATTTTAAAATTGGATTCCTGAAGCTTGAATACCTTGAAGCCCAAATCTTTATCGCTGTTGCCTTCCAGATCGAGTTTGCCTTCCTGTTCGTCTTTGATTTTTTTAATGACGCGGCGAATACGCTCTTTGCCGATTTCGGCAATGGTTTTGTAACCGGCTTTAAAGGCTTCAGAATTTTCGTCACATTTTTCGGGCAACTGAACACAGATGAATTTGCGGTTACCGCCATCTTGTTTATTGAGCGCAAGCACAGCATGCGCGGTAGTGCAGGAACCAGCGAAAAAGTCGAGGATTATGTCATCCTCAGTTGATGTTTTGATTATTTGCATTAATAGCTCTGTAGATTTAGGAGACTGAAACACTTTGCTCTTTGTATGGAATAATGCATTAAAAGTTTTTTGACCTTTCTCTGTATAGAAATCTTTATCTATTAAAATTGTCTTCAACATTTTTGAAGCGCCATTTGCATAATCTTTTACGTAAATTTTCCATCTTTCGTTGATAATTCTACCGATTAAAAGCTCCATTTCTGCTTCCGCTTTTGGCTTACCCCATGTCCAACAACCTTCAAAACCATCATCCCAATCAGGAAAAACCTCAATTGAATTTTCAAAATAATTTAACTCTACATTCCCGTTTTTAGGATCAACATAGATTGGATAATAAAGATTCTTACGATTGTGTTTACCAAATTCTCTATGTGTATTTCTTAATTCCAGTGTTCTGTATTTGCCATTATCATCTTCTTCTGTATATTCTACTTCAATTTGAGCGCCTTCTTTTTCTATATTAAATGCACCCTTCAGTAGTATATTTTTACTATAAACAATAATGTATTCATGATTGGTTGCAAAATGTTTATCTTGTGCTCGTCCCTTCGGATTGCATAACACAACCAATTGTCCAACAAAATTTTCTTCACCAAACACTTCATTCATCAAAAGCCGCAGATTGTGCACTTCGTTGTCATCAATCGAAACAAAGATCACGCCGTCGTCGCGCAGGAGATTGCGCGCCAGAAACAGGCGCGGATACATCATGGAAAGCCAGTTGGAGTGATAATGCCCGCTGTCCTTGCTGTTCTTGCGGAAAAGCCCTTCGCGGGTCATGAGTCCGGTTTCGTCCTTATCGCCGATCCTGCCCAGGTACTCTTCTTTTGATTCGGCGAATTTGTCAGGGTAGATAAAATTGTCGTTGCCCGTATTGTAAGGCGGATCGATGTAGATCATCTTGATCTTGCCGAAATAGGCTTTTTGCAAAACCTTGAGCACTTCCAGATTTTCGCCTTCAATAAAGATATTTCCGGTTTTATCAAAGTTAACGGATTCTTCCTTGCAGGGTACAAGCGTGTCTGTGGAAGGCGCCTGCAAAGCGCGAAACGCATCGGATTTCCCCGCCCAGTTGAGGACATATCGTTCATTTTTAAACTCAATGTCGCCGCCCAATGCGGCTTTGAGTTTTTCCCAGTCAATTTTATTTTCTGTAAATGCTTCCGGCAGGATTTCTTTTAATTGGTTGAGCTTTTCTTCCGATACGTCTAAAGATTTTCCATCCATTTAAGGTACGCCCTCTCTTTTTCTAAACTTATCATGAATATTTCACAGCATCTTACTACTTTTCCATATTAAATCAATTTCACCTTTTTATCCGCTATGACCCACCGCTCTTTCCGACTTGCGGACATTTGCAGCCATAATTGCACCATGCTTAGTGAAGGCATAAGGCATGGTTTTGGAAAATTTTAACCGGGCGAGGTGGTCACAATTTGCGACCACCTCGGATCAGCTATCAGTTTCAGAATTTTCTTTTCCGTTTCACCCAACCTTTTACCCAACCCATCTTCGACCTTTTCACCCAACGGCAAGTTGCCGCTGTTATGTTCGTTAAAAGGCTTCCGTAAATCCTCAGTGCATCCTATATAAAATTGCCGTCTTTAGTACTTTTTAAAACGTATACATGGTGCATAGGTTATCTCATCTCTAACGGGACTAGTCCTTTATCGGCAGGAACCCCTTCTCGTCCAGAGATTTTATTATCCCGCGCAGCAGATAATTATTATCAAAACGGATTGCATATTTTCGGGAGCCTTCTTTTTCCGGCTGCAACATTTTTCTGCCCCTCAGCCGGGCAATCCGGCGGGAAATTTCCGCTGACGACTTGCCGGGGAAAATACCGGCAATATCAGAAGCCTGCATCCGGCCGAGTTCCGCTGCCTTTCTTAAAATTTTGGCTTCAATATCCGTGATAATTTTTCTTTCATGCGCAAAGACAATCGCAGGGAAAATAATTTCCTTCTTCAAATATTTATATTCCGTCAGCCTGTCGATTTTTTCTATTTCCTGTTTCAAGCCGGATAAAACATACTCGCACCATGCCGTCGTTCCTTTTTCATCACCGGCATCAGCTTCAGCCAGGCAATCATAATATTTCTTACGGTCGGAACAGAAAACCGCCGTTGGATTCAATATCCTGCCCGTATCTACATGAAATCCCTGCTTGACCATGAGCGCGTAAGTAAACAGACGCACCGCTCTCCCATTACCATTGACAAAAGGATGAATCCAGACAAACCGATGATGTGCGATCGCCGTCTTAATCAAATCATATTTCGGCAAATCGGATTGCTGGATAAAGCGGATCAGTTCATCCATATAGTCATTCACCTGCAAATATTCCGGCGGTTTGTGATTCGAACCGGCAATCGTGACATTCATTTGGCGATAGACACCCGGCGTTATATCCCCCTCGCCCTTGGGGGGCGGTGTTAAATCCCTGACCGTCAGGCGGTGCAATTCACTGATAAATTCCTGATTCAGAGGAACGTTCTGCACGTTTTGGTCAATGAAATTCATGGCCTCTTCCATATTGATAATCTCACGGATTTTCTCGTCAGCGGAAGACGCTCCTTCCAGACGGTTTTCGATGATCTCGGCCAGCGTTGTGCGATTTCCCTCAATGCGCGCCGAACCGAGACTTTCCAGCATATGAAAAAGGTCTTTTAACTGGAAAAACACCAATGGAGGCGTTGTGCCGCCAAGTCGTTTTTTCCGCAGATGATCCAGTTCAATCACCAGATCGGTCAGACTGGAACCGAAAGACGGTTCGATAAGTTTAAGATTGAAATGTTTGAAAGCTGCCGCCATAATTTTTCAGCCCGTTCAGCCCGTTAAAGGAGCAAAGCTCTTTTAACGAGGGCAAACATTTAACAACACGCTCCATGAACATTTAACGTTTAGATTTGCAAGTTACTATAAACTATAATATTTTTATTGGCAAGCAATTATTAACATTTAACATATCATGAACTTTCCGTTCATATTTGCACCCGCACCGGACATGAGTTATGTTATCAACAAAAAAATTTAAATGTTTACATCAACACATAAGGATTTATCCTGACGGGCACCATGGCCCCGGTCAAGCAGCATATCCAGGCATACGATGCGCGGGCTGCCGGTCTTCAAGCCGGGGAATGACCCGGAAGACGATCGAAAGACGTGTTAAAGTTTAACACCGCCAGGCTTATAGCCTTTTATATAATGGATAAATGTTTTATGAAAAGAACGGAAGTCGAATTGGCGTCTGTAGATTAAATAAAAATTTCTTTCCATGGTCAGTCCTTGAATGGGGATTTCACAAAGCAATCCCTGGGACAATTCGCGTGAAACGGCATGAATGGAAATCACCGAAACACCCCATCCGGCGATGACCGCTTCCTTGATGGCCTCGGAACTTCCCAACTCGCCGCAGATATTGAATTGAGCAAGGCTGATGGATTTTGATTTCTTTAGACAGGATTCAAATAATTCTCTTGTCGCCGACCCTTTTTCCCTGATGACAAGCAGTTCGTTCAATAGTTCCGGCAAGGTTACTGACTTCTTTTTGCACCACGCATGATTCCTGGAAGCGACAAGCGCCAGTCGATCCTTCCACAAGGTTTCCGCTGCCAGTTTTTTATTGAGAGGCTTTTTGCCGATGACGCCCATTTCCACTTCGTTATCCAACACCATGTTCATCGCCTCTTCGCTATCCGCGGTTTTGATATAGATATGAATATCCGCATTGGTTTTGTTAAAATCACTCAAGGCGCGCGGGAGAATATACGTAGCCGGAATCGTGCTGGCGCTCAAATAAATATTGCCGCCGGTGTCTTTGGACAGTGCCAGAATGCGTTCTCGTGCTTCATCCCGTAATTTTACCACGCGGCGCGCATAGTCAAATAAAATCTTCCCTTCCGGTGTCATCGAAACACCCAGGCTGCTGCGTTGAACGACTTTTGAACCGAGGCAATCTTCCGCGTTTTTGATGTTCTTGGTCAGCGCGGGCTGGGTCAGCAGCATTCTTTTGGCGGCGCGGCTGAAGCTCCCCTCCTCCACAAGACAAATCACCGCTTCCATCTGCTGAAGGGTAATGTTTTTGAAACGATCAATAGACATGGAAATTCTATAGCACAATATGACAATTCATGAAAAGAGAAATATAACTATTATATATACATTATATTCCAGAAGCTCATAAACAAAATGAGACTCCAGGCCCTAACGATATCGACCATGGAACCAACAGGGCGCAGAGAATAATCTCTATTGTACACTATAGTTTATGAAATTTTTCCCGCGGCACAACCTTCTGCCCTCAGCTACACGAACGGTGAATTTAATACTATCGAGATATCCCAGAAGGGGAATGCCGTATTTGCGTGTCACGCCGAACATCTCTCTCATGTCCTGCGGCGTCAGAATATCTTTCTGGATGAAGAAATCATGCAGAGCGTTGAGCAAATGGTCCACATGTATTTTATGAATAAAAATATCCTTATTGATACAGACCAGCCGTCCCGACTGTCGCAGATAATTGTATGCTTGCGTAAATTGTTTTCTATCCATCTTCAGCGTGTCGGCGACTTCTGCCCGCCGCGGAGGCTGGAATCCATAGTCAATAAAAGTTTTTTCCACCCGTAACACAAAAGGATTTTCATTCCGTTTATCACCGGGATTGATAGATGTTTTTTCAACAGAATTACCAATGATCATAACGTGCTCTTTTTGTATTTCTGAGATGACTGTAAAATATTGTAATACGAGATTGAAAGATGTCCCGCTCCGCGGCGGGACATCTTCAATACCCTGCGATTATTTAAGTTTTTCAATTCGGACGGCACAGGCTTTGAATTCAGGCGTCTTGGTAATCGTGTCATACGCATTGTTCGTCAGCCAGTTGCAGTTGCCGTCACGGTAATGGAATGTCATCCAGACCATGCCTTGGGGAACTTCATCCGTAACCCGGGCGGGCACAACCACTTTGCCGCGTCTGGATTTAACGAGAATCATTTCTCCGTCTTCTATTTTCTTTTCCTTGGCGTCGGCAATAGAGATATCGGCCGTTTCCCGTTTGTATATGGCATCCATGCCGCTTCGCCCGGTCTGCGTTCTGGTGTGATACTGGGAAAGCCTTCGTCCGGTGCTCAATACCAGCGGGTAATCCTTGTCGGCGACTTCTTCAGGCGGTGTCCATTCAAGACCTTTGAGTATGCCTTTTCCATGGATAAAATTCCCGTCTTTGTGAACAATCGGTGTGCCGGGATGCGTCACGCTGGGACATGGCCATTGCAATCCATCCTTCTCAATGCGGTCAAACAGTATCCCTTTGAACATCGGACACAGCATCGCCGGTTCCTTGTCGCAAATGTCACGACCGCTGTTTGATGTCCAGTCATGCCCCATTTTTCTTGCCAGTTCCTTGAAGATCCACCAGTTGGGTTTGGCAATGCCGGGCGGTGTTTTGATCGTCCGCACCATGCTGACGCGCCGTTCCAGACTGGTAAAGGTTCCCTCGTCTTCGCACCAGGACGCGGAAGGAAGAATCACATGGGCAAATTTTGTTGTTTCGTTGGGAAAAATATCCTGAACGACCAGAAACTCTGCCACGCTCAGGCATTTTTCAGTGTGACCGATATTGGGTTCGGCATTGGCCAGATTTTCTCCGAAGACCCAAAGCGCCCGTACTTTTTTCGTCAGTAATCCTTCGATCATGGCGTTGATCATCAATCCCGGCTTGTCGGGAAGCGACTGAACTTTCCAGGCTTTCATAAACTTTTCCCTGTTTTCGGGTACGGTCACGTTCTGATAGCCCGGGAAAACAACCGGCAATGCGCCCATATCGCAAGCGCCCTGCACATTGTTCTGACCCCGCAGCGGATTGACGCCGCCGAATTCAACGCCCATGTTGCCCAGGAGCATCTGGAGATTGGCGCAGGACATAACGTTGTTGGTTCCGCAGGAATGCTCTGTTATCCCCAGCGTATAAATCAGCATCGACGGCCTGGTGGCGGCCATTTCATGAGCGATTTGAATTATTTGTTCGGCGGGTACACCGCTGATTTCGGCTGCTTTTTTGGGCGGATATTTCATGACCGCCTTTTTGAGTTCATCGAAGCCCGTGCAGTTCTCCGCCACAAATTTTTTGTCATACAAATCTTCATTAATCAGAACATTCATGATGCCGTTGAGGAACGCCACGTCGGAACCGACCTTGATCTGGGCGAAAATATCGGACATTTTTGCCAGTTCATTGCAGCGGGGATCGGCCACAATGAGCTTTGCGCCCTTTAATTTTGCCTGCTTGACATAGTAAGAGGCCACGGGATGAGCTTCCGTCATGTTGGTTCCGATGCAGAAGAACATCTTGGCGTCTTTATACTCGGCAATGGAGTTGGTGCCTGCTCCGGATCCGAAGGACGCGGCCAAACCGGCGACGGTCGGCGCATGGCAAACACGGGCGCAGTGGTCAATGTTATTGGTCTGAAAAACGGCCCTGAACAGCTTTTGCATGTTGTAGGAATCTTCATTAATGCTCCGTGCGCAACTGATGCCGGCAACGGAATCCGGCCCATGCTGGGCAATGATCTCTTTAAATTTTGCGGCCACCAGATCGAGGGCCTCATCCCAGGAGGCCTTGCGGAAATCGCCGTTTTTCTCACGAATCAGCGGCGTGGTGAGTCTGTCTTTCGAGTAAATGAAATCGTAGGCGAAGCGGCCCTTGACGCATAATTTTCCGTAATTCGGCGCGCCGTCTTCCGCCGCGGTAATTTTCACGATCTGCTCACCCTTCACATGAAGCATCTGCTGACAGCCGACGCCACAGTAAGGGCACGTTGTGCGGACTTGTTTGAGTTCCCAGGTTCGTCCCAGCCCCTTGCATTTTTTCTCGATCAGGGCGCCAACCGGGCAAACCTGCACGCACTGTCCGCAAAAAACGCATTCGCTGTCGTCAGCGTCATAAGGCAGGTCGCCGCCGGTGACAATCTTGCTGTCCTTGCCGCGATAACCCTGCGTGATGGCGCGATTGACTACGACCTCATTACAGGCCTGAACACAGCGTCCGCAAAGAATGCATTTACTGAAATCGCGAACGATAAAGGAATTTTGATCATCTGTCGGCGGAATGTCCGTTATGGCTTTTTCTTCAAATCGTAAACCGGTAATTTTATAGAAATAGGCCAGATCCTGCAGGCGGCAGTTCCCGTTGGCTTCGCAGGTCATGCAATTATGTTTTCCGCTGGAAAGCAGCAACTCAACATTTAATTTTCTTGCCCGAAGAACCGGCTCGCTATTGGTGGATACTTCCATACCCGCTGATACCGGTGTGGAACAGGCCGCCTGAAGCGCGCGTGCCCCCTTGACTTCGACACAACAAACGCGGCACGCGCCGGTTGGCGTGGTTCCTTTCAGATGGCAAAGCGTGGGAATTTCAATTCCTGCGTCTTTTGCCGCATCCAGAATCATCTGCCCCTGTTGAAAAGGCGTCTCTTTTCCATTTAATAAAAATGTATCACTCATGTTCATCTCTCCTATCAATTAGTTAAAATAATATTTATTCATTATGCCTAAAGTTAAATCAGCGCATTCCAGGCCAATAGAAACTCTTCTCCTGCAACATCATATTCACGAGGATAAGATTTATTGCGTAATGATCTATTTGTTTGAAATATTGGTTTGGATTTTGACAACCAAACGTGGCCCCCTTCCTGTTCATTGCCGTCTTTCCGCGGCAGGACAGGCTGGAAGCTAGTTGGTCTGCGGGGGGAAAGAAGCGGCAGGGCTATCTGTTCGGAACCATACAGGTCCCTCGCCGATAGCTCATGTGCGACAGTTTTTAAATAAAACGGACATTACCTTTTTCCTTTTTCATCTATATCGATTGCGACATACCGTGACGGCATGTTTTATTGATGATGGCTATTTGCAGTAACCGGCCATTGATGCCAGGGGGGCCGCATATCCTGCGAAACAGGTCAATATCGAACCCCCATTCCCTGGCCAGATTGTCGGCTTTGTGTTCATTATCTAAATTGTTTTTCCAATTCTTGAAATGCTTAAGATGATCATGGGCAAGTTCATGAGCAATGACAGCCATCGCAACTGTCTCTTGATATTTTTTCAATCGGTTAGAATTTATTCGAATACAGTGATTGTTGGTGACTTCCGCAGATCCTCCGGAAAAAGTATTGCCTTCAACAACCGATCCAAATGATAAATCCTGTCGAAAGCCGGAATGAACAATCCTCAAGATCGTTTTAAAGAGGAGAATCTTTAAATAGTCTGAATCAAGTTCAATGTGTTCAAAATATCTTTCAATATCCACATTCAGGCATAAAATTGCCCCGGTAGGTTTTTCTCCAGCCGGCAATTTGCCGCTGCCGGCGAACTTATTTGTGATCGGTTTGTTTTTCGTCATGATACGAAAAAAAGGAAAATCGTGTCTCCCCCGAAAATTTAATGACAACTGCAGGAACCGCACCCCTGGCCTTCGGGCAAACTGGATGTCAACTTGAAACCCGCGCCCTGAGGTGTTGTAATGAAGTCGATATTGATCGGTTTGACCCGGTTTAAAAGGTCTTTTTCAATGACAAACGTTGTTAAGTCTACCGAAATCACTTCATCCGCTTCACGCCTGTTTTCATCCAACGCCATCCCGAGAGAGGGGCCGGAACACCCCATGTTCAAAAACACGCGGATGGACACCCCCGGTTTTTTATCCTTTAAGAAATCCTTGATGACTTCTGATGCCTTGTCCGTAACCGTCAGCATTTATTACCCTCCTGATGATCCCCTTAATGAGCGAATCCATTTAATCTATGGTTCATGCTTTATATTTTTCTTTACCAGCTTGTTCGCCGGCCCCAGCGCCTTCACCTTGGCCGTGACGCCCCTGATGACCTGGGCAAAACGGTCGCCTTCGGAAGCCGACACCCAGGTAAACATGGTGCGGTCACCTTCCACACCGATATAATTCAGGAAACTTTTTAACGTCGCGAACTTGCGCCGCGCAACTAAATTCCCCGATATATAATGGCATTCGCCCGGATGACAACCGGAGACCAGGACACCGTCGGCGCCTTCCTGAAGGGCTTTGACGATATAAAAAGGATTGATTCTTCCCGTGCAGGGAACGCGGATAATGCGCACATTCGGTGGATACTGAATTCTACTGATACCGGCCAGATCAGCTCCCGCGTAAGTGCACCAGTTGCAGACGATGGCCGCAATCTTCGGTTCCCATTCTTTGTTTGCTAAATTTTCAGTCATATATTCTCCTTCCATTGGATAAGCATCATCCAGCTGCCGGGTGTATATATGACCAAAATGAATAAGTCAAATCACTAAAAGGAATAACAAAGAGGAAGTTATACTGAAGGGTTATAATAATGTTTCCGCCGCAATGAGCTTAGATTAAACAATGCATTCTTATCCATTACGGCGCAATTGAAATAGATTACATACTTAATTGAAATGCTATTCTTTCACCAGCAGCACATTGACTGCCTTGACTACAATCTTAACCTTATCTCCCTTTTTGATGCCCAACTCTTTCAGAGAATTCGTTGTCATCACGGATTCCATGAAATCACCGCCTCCGGTTTTGACTTTCACTTCGCACATCACCGCGCTCTTCTTAATGCTTTCCACTTTTCCAATTAACTGATTTCTTGCACCGTACTTCATGGCTTCCTCCTTCTCTTTTATGATATTGATTGTTCAATATCATACAACATCAGCTAACATCATTCCCGTCCTGATTGTTGTATGATACCACCTCGTCAGCGGAAATACACCGCGATTCATTCGGAATTCTCCTGAAAAAAGCGCTAGGCTGCATAAAAGCGCGACGGCCCTTCCAGCAGGCCGCAGCCGCTTTCCTGAAACAGGGTACGACAGTGCTCAACGGTATGCCCTCGTCCTTGTTCCGTTTTCTTTTGTGTATCCCTGGGATTTGCGCCGATCTCCGCCCAGAAAAGATTCGCGCCGGCGGCGGCCCCCAGAGTGCAGGGCTCATGCGTGCAGTTTCCTAATACCGTTTCCGGCATCGCCAATCGTGTCACCGCCACAATCTGGGACATTCGCAGTTCGCTGATCATTCCTTTTCTGGCCAGGTCCGTTCCAGGAATGCTGATCCGCCGTGCGGCACCGCTGTATGCGGGATTCAGAGTTGCCGTATACAGAATCAACTCCGCGATTTCTTCATTGGAATGTTCAGGGCCCACGGGCTCCACGCAGGTTCCAACCCTTAACCCGGCTTCCTGAAAATGACGGATGCTTTCTCTGCGGCGTTCCGGATCGATGGCGGTATCGATGCCTTCCCGCAGCCGGAGGGCATGGTAAACTCCGTCAAAGCCGGCATCTTTTATTTTGATTGCATTGCTCAGCGATTGATCGCCGACATTGGCGATCAGCGTGGTTTCGGGTTTAAGATTATTTTTCACCTCTTGGGAAATTTCAATAAACTTGCCAAAGGGGTATTGCGCCGTGGTCATGATAAAAACCGCATTGGCGCCTTCTTCTTCCAGTTGCTGGGCGGATGCCACGGCCTCTTCCTGAGTTATTCTGGCTTTCTGTTTGAAAATCCCATTCGCTTTGGCAAAAGAACAAAACAGACAGTTGCAGGCGCAGGGTTCCAGATTCAAGGAAAACTGCGCGTGTATTTCCGCCCTGTCGCCGGTTAGTTCCCGGGAAATACGTTTTGCTTCCGCCATCATCCGGTAGGTGACATCGCTGTCAGCAGGATAACCCAGCATTTCCAGTAATTCATCTTTGGTAAATTTGCCGCCATCCCGAGATTTTTTTATAAAATCATTGATACGCATTTTTTTACTCCACAATTTATTTGCTTTTTTCCACTTCAATGAAATCCAGATAGGCTTCCGCGCTGGTTTTGGTGTTATCTGAATCGCTCATGACGGCGATTCCCGCCGTGGCCGGAGGCTCTTTGCCAAAGGCTTTGCGATAATCTTCCAGAACGTTGACCGATTCTTCCACCCATTGGCCAACTTTTTCTTTTCCTCTCTCCAGCACCACCATGTACGCTTTGCCCGTGTATGGACTGGCGATAAATCGTTCAGAAATGTTTGCCCCCGTCCAGACATAATTGAGCGTGCTGTGCGGCGGGTACTTGCCGTAGAGGGCTTTCGTGGCTTTATAAATCAAACTTTCTCCTAGAGAGGCACGGTCAGGATCATATTGAAACATGACATAAACGCGGATGGGATAATCGTCTCCCGCTTTTTCTTTGGGGTTGCCGCGATCGGACAGTTTTGTCACCTTCCAGCGCCAATGCAATCGAGGATTTTCATAAATATTAAAAGTGCGGCGATAAACAATAGCCGAAGCGGAAGCCCGGCTTTCAGCCTTGAGGATCGACTTGTTTCCTTCTGAGACCAGCGTGTATTTTGAATGCGCCTTGATCTTCGGAAAAGTGAGGGGTTCCCAATCGGTCAAGCTGTCAAAATTGATACGGAAGAGAACATTTGATTCGGCCAGCGCCGTTATCGCTCCCGTAACAATGAAAAATGTTAATAATAGTAAAACCGTCTTATGTATCATGAGTATTCTTTTATTCCCTATCATGATTCTTATGGCGTTATATTAGTGTCTTTATTTTCCCCGATCTTGCGGAAAAAAGGACGCAACAAAACAGGTATCAGAAAAGCAACGGCCGCAATGACGATGCCGATGATGACACCTTTAACATTTCCGCGCATGATCAATTCACTGAGCGAACTGCCGAAAGCCACAAACGCGATGCACGCCGGCAGCATAAATACAAACGTGCTCCACAAATAGTGTATAAAAGCTATGGGAGTCAAACCAAACAGATAATTGAGCAGATTGAAGGGGAACACAGGAATCAGGCGCGTAAAAGCCACGGCCTTCCAGCCATGCTGATTGACTTTATCCTGAAGCCACTGCCAGCGTTCGGTAGAAATTTTTGACCTGATAAAATCCTGCAATAGGTAGCGCGACAGAAAAAAGGGCAAGCAGGCCCCGATCGTCGCTCCGGTAATCGAGAAAACTACCCCCCAGACCGGCCCCCAGAAAAAACCGGCAGCCAGCGTGATGGGAATGCTGGGCAGAAAGAGCGCCGGCGCAATGGCGTAGATAAAAAGAAAAATAACAGGCGCCGCTACCGGATGGCGCTCCAGGAGATTCTTTAATACGTCTGCTGAAAAAATCCCCTGCTGGTTTAAATAAACACCGCCGGCGATGAGCAAAGCTATTGCAAACATTATAATAAATTTCGGTGTCATTATTCTTGCGGAAGTTGCCAAAGCCAAACGGTTAATCCATTGTCTGACCGGAGAAGGAACCGTTTGACGAGGTGCAGCTTTTGGCAGACATTCTAGCAAATGAACCGTTTTTATACCCCGCTGCAAAAAACGATTCTGACAACCCGCGCAATACGTTATCACCGTTTTATCATTTACTTCCTGTATTATATTGTCCAGAAAACAATCGGCCATCTCCGGAGAAACTGAATTCAGTCCCCCGCCAAGACCGCAACAAAGGGATTCTGATTTTTCTATGCCGTTATCAGATGGGTTTGCCGGATAAATATGATTGACTGCTCTTTCAGCCGCGGCAGGAATCTTTTTCCATCGCCAGGATGGACAGGGATGATGAAGATAAATAGCTTCATTATTTTGCTTCTGAAATACTTCCACAGGAAGCACCTCCAGGATAAAGACAACGTCCATATCCTGAAGATGCTCCGAGAGAAGCTTATGACAATTCAGGCAGCCTGTGATTACTTTTTTGACGCCTGAATCACGCAGGCGCTTATTAATTTCTTTTAAAACGACAAAGGTTGTCTGTGTATCGCCGAGACCAAACACCGGATCATAACAGCAGTCCAGAACCAGTCCGACTTTCTGATGCAAATGCTTGCTTAAGATGCCTTTCACTTTAAGGATCAGCCCCGGCCGGTTTGCGGCAAGCCCGCATCCCGGCCAGAAGACTGTTTCTGTTTTTGCATAAAAAGAAAATGGGAATCCGTGTCCGGCTTTGGCAAACGCTCTGGCGCCGTTTATTGACTTCTGTACCTCGATGGGCATCTGATTCTCACGAATCAGTTTTTCTTTTGCTTCTAAGAAAAATACCGCCGGTGAAAGATCCAACGGACACGACGCCTCGCAGCGACGGCAGGATGTGCAAAAGAAAACCTTTTCCGGTTTTTCCTCAGCAATCTTCCGGGGTGTCCCATATTCTTTCATAAACGGACAGGCATCGACACAAGCTCCGCAATCCGTACAATCTTTGCTGAAATCAGACAATTATTTTACCTCTGCAACCGGATATTCCGCTTCGACCCAACCCTTGATTCCGCCTGGATGGCGATAAACATTCTTATAACCTAATTTCTTGGCCCACATAGCACCGTTGTGGCTGCGAGTGCATTTTGTGAAACCGCAATAGAAAACAATCAAACGATCCTTGTCGGGGCCCAGAAGTTTTATCAGGGCGTCTTTTGTTTTGTCATCAATGGATGTCATTTCGGGAATGGGGAATTCCATCTGGACTGCACCGGGAACATGCTGTTTCTTATAGCTGGCTTCAAAGGGCATGGTATCCACAATGAGCATGGGTTTCTTTTCATCAATCCATTTCTTCAGTTCCTGCGTGGCAACAATTTTATAGCCGCCTCTTTCCACTTCCGCCACTAAGGTCACCGCAATCTTTTCCGTATCCAGCTCAGCCGTTCCCCAGGCAGCCATCGCCACACCGGCCACGCTGAAAACAAACAAAACCGCCATTAAAACACTCATCAAACTTTTCTTTACTTTCATTTTTCTTCTCCTTTTCTTTTAGTTATTTAAAAAATTAGATTCCCGCTGGAAATCAAACACTCATTTCATAATCATTATTGCTTTATAATTTTGTTGATCGTCTCCGGCTTTTTTCTGATCCATCTGTAGATATAAAGATAAGGAACAACCAAACCGATCAGCACGAGATCACGATAAAATGCCGCACGCAGACCGGCGCGCTTGTCCAGTTCTTCGGCGCCGAAGCAGCCGCAATCAACATTCAAATCTGTCAGGATTCCATATCCCAGCACAAAGACAAACATCGCCAAAAGCCCGGTTATTAGATGCAGCCCCCATATTCGGCCAAAAAGCAGAGCCAGTCCGGCAGTTGTTTCGATTAACGGCAGGCCTATCGCCACAACCGGCAGAAGTGGTTCCGGGACAATATGGTAGGTGGAAATCGTCGCGGCAAAAGGCTTGGGAGCAAATAATTTAATCACGCCTCCGTAGATGAAAACGGCAGCCAGGGCAAAACGAACAATCCGCTCAAGCCAGGGATTAGCCAGAATCTGACGGAAAATATTTCCACTACCCGGGGAATATTTATTTTTTAAAGAATTTTGTTCAGCCAATTTATTCTCCTGTTAATTTATGCTGTTTACCCTGCTTCATGTATCCGGTAAAATTTTGCCAACTTCTGAGGTTTCACGCCGGCGACAAACAAGGATACCAATGACCAGTTGCGAAGCGTGCATTTCCAGACGCCTTCTTTCTGCCAGCGACGCGGCGATGTCTGAACGGTGTCTTTAAGAAAGACGATTTTGTCTTCTCTTTTTTTCATGCGACGCATGATTTCCACATCTTCCATAATGGGAATGTCGGCAAAACCGCCCAGCGCCCTGAAATAATCGGCATGAAAGAACAGGCCCTGATCTCCGTAAGGGATTCCGGTCAGATGCGACCGGACATTGGCCATTGTTTCAATCAAACGAAAAACTTTTCTTTCCGAGGCAATACTTAAATCAAACGCTCCGGCTTTTGCGGTTTTCCCGTCACAGGAGTCAATAATCAAATTTAAACCTTCATCGGGCAAACGCGTATCGGCATGCAGAAACAAAAATATTTTTCCTGTGGCGAGAGCAGCGCCTTTATTCATTTGGCTCGCCCGTCCGGTTTTACTTGTTGTTGTAATGGTGTTCTTGTCTCTGAGGACCGCTATTGTTTTCCCCTGAGGGTCGCCATCGACAACAATGATTTCAGCGGGCACATTTGTTGACGTTATCAAACCATTTAGGTGCTCAATGGTGTTGTTGATGTCCCCGCTTTCATTCAGGACGGGAATAATGATGGAAATTTTCTTTCTCATTGACCAACCGCCGTAAAACCGTTTTCCTTCAAAAATATGACCGTTCTCGACCGGTTGAAATCAGAACTTTCACAATCTTTCAGCAGAGCCCGGACGTCATCCACGGTGTCAATATCCCTCCATGGAGGCAGAACATGAAAAGACAACCCTTCCTGATCGAACCTTCTGATCGTTTCCGCATAAACGCTGTCCGTGCTCCAAGCCATGTTTTCAAAAAAGATCTCGGATAATGAATCTTTCGAAAAGCCGATCAGATAATATCCGCCGTCATACGTTGGCCCGATAACGGCGTGACAACTTTTGAGCGATTCAAAAGCTTCATTAATAATTTCGCGTGGAAGGTCAGGACTATCGCTGCCGATAAGCACCACCGATCGAAAACCTTCTGCAAAGCAGACGGTAAAAGCATTGTGCATCCGCGTTCCCAAATCGGCTCCGGTTTGAGGTATATAATAAAAATCCTTACCGAAAAGCTCTGCAAAATCTTTTTCTTTCTCCGGCGGATCAAAAGCAATGAAAAACCCGTAATCATCTGAAGAGACTCTCTCGAGCAGGTCTTCAATAAAACAATGATAGAGATCAGCCACATGACCGTCATCGCCAAGAACCAATCTTGATTTAACCTTGCCTTTTTCGGGGTATTTAACAAAAGTGACCAGACAGCGCTCTTGATTCATTACTGATGTTCTCTAATGACCTTCATATTACTTGTTTTAAAACGAGTAAAACGCTAGCAGACGAAATGCTTAATAACAAATTCATAATAGTAATAGGATGATAACAACTATAACTATTAGGAATAAAAAAAGCCCCTGAACATTTTCTGCGATGTTCGGGGGCTTCTATGATTTATAAAAATGTGAGTAGCTAAAACTGAACCTTGGGCGCTGTTTTGGCTTCTTTGGGCGCATCAAAGAACGCAGCTTCCCGGAAACCGAACATGCCGGCAAGCAGGTTGGCCGGGAATGATTTTATGGTCTGATTAAATATTTTAACCGCTTCGTTGTATCGCATCCTTTCCACGGCAATCCTGTTCTCCGTGCCGGCCAGTTCATCCTGCAGGTGCAGAAAGTTCTGATTGGATTTCAGATCGGGGTATCTTTCCACCACCAGCAGCAATCGGCTCAGCGCTCCGGACAGTTCGTTATTGGCGGCAATCTTATCGGGCACGGATGTCGCACCGCCTACTCTGGCCCGGGCGTTGGTTACTTCAATCATAACATCCTTTTCCTGCTTGGCATACCCCTTGACCGTTTCCACCAGATTGGGAATCAAATCATAGCGCCGCTGCAATTGATTTTCCACCTGCGCCCAGGAACTTTTAACGGCCTGATCCAGCCTCACAAAGTTGTTGTAGTTGCCCGCAAAAAAAGAATAAAGACTGACAACCAGAAGCGCTATAACAACCAGAATGACGATGATTATTTTCTTTTTGGAATCCATGTTTTACCTCCTGTTTATAATATTAAATTTATAATGATCACGGGTGTTACCCCAAGGTACGCCTTGGGCTTTAATTCCGCAGCAAGCTGCGGGGTATATACCCTCCGCTGCGCGGGATTGCTTTTGCCCCGCTAAGCTTCGCTTGCGGGATAATTCAACTTACAGATATTACCACACTGCGTTTGTAATATCTGAGTTTCATTAAAATTTGAGTCTCACAATAAAGCATCAACGATGTTACAAATATTTTCTACTTCCCTGAGATATTTCTTAAAAACTCCAGTAACCTCTCCCCCGGAGAGTTTGTCCACGCCTTCTTTAATGTCGGCGCAGGTTAAGAACACGGTGGAGTCAACAGTATAAAGTTTGGCCATCTCTCTGATGGTCTCGCGTCTTTGATGCGGTACGGCAGCCTGCTTCAAATAAATCAGGGCGTTGAAGATGGAAACAAACGCCGTCAGAGAGCGGCTGATCAACTGTCTGATCTGTCGCGAACTCCCTTCCGTTTCCAGATAACCTTCCCGCAGCAGCATCAGTTTCCCTTTGAGTTCCTTTTCAATCTGCAGACGCAGATCCTGCGGCTTGAACTGCAAGGGCGCCAGAACATCTTCGCCATGAATTAATATGTGGTTGACCTGCAAATTCAGGAATTCGATCGGGTAGCAATCCAGCGACTTCCAAATAAATTCCCTGGTCATCACCCAGGGAACCGCGACGCTGCGTTTTCTCCAGTTTTTCACGACGGGCAGAGAATCTTCAAGCCTCTCCATGCCTTCCGCTGTCAAGATAACAAGCAGATTGATATCCGATTTGCCTTTGACATAATAACCGGCAGCGGCGCTCCCGTAAACGATCAGAGAGACCAAATCATTGCCGAAGGCTTTTTTATAGTCTTCAGTTAAAGCAATAAAAATGTCTTGTGGTTTATCCGGTATTCTTGTCATCTCAAATATCCTCTAAATAGTGATTTAAAAACTTCGTCCGGCGCCGCCGCCGCCGCTCATGCCGCCACCGAACCCTCCGAAACCGCCGCCGAACCCTCCGCCGCCGCCTCCGCGCCCGCCACTTAACAGTACATAAATCAGGAGGGGCAAGAGAGTTTCACGTCCTGTTCTGGTTCCCAAAAGGATTGCGGCAACAATGAAAAAAATAATTATTTCCAGCAGGCCGATTTTTCTTTTATTCAATTTCGCTGGCGTGCTGTAAGGGAGGGACGCCCCGGTGATTTGAACATTGGCGTCTTTGGCAATGTAGGCGCTGCATGCATACATCGCATTATACAGGCCTTTGCCGTAATGGCCTTCTTTGAGAAACGGGACAACATACTGATCAAGGATTTCGCCGACCCGCCCGTCCGGCAGAATTCCCTCCACGCCATAGCCGGTTTCGATGCGGATTTTTCTTTCCTTGACCGTCAGAAAAATCAATACGCCTTTATCTTCGCCTTTCTTGCCGATCCCCCACGCCTGATAAAGTCCGTTGGCGTACATGTTGTAATCTCCATTTTCGCCGATGGAAGGCACGGTTGCCACCACCACCGCCGCGCCTGTCTTCTGCAACACTTCCCGCGCCAGCCCTTCCATTTTTGCGGCGCTCTCAGCATCAATAACGCCGGCAAAATCATTGACCGCGGTTCCACGATGCGCCGGATATTTTTCTGCCGCAAATGCCGCTGCCGCCGTTAACAGCATAAGCAGGGCAATAGCCGGAACCAATATCCTTTTAAATATATAATTCAACTTTGTTTTCACAAATTACCGGTTAATCGCTGCAATCCTGAAATTTAAAATACACATTCGAAACATAACAATTTGTTTTTGAAATTCAAGCGCACTATTGCGTAAAGCGTCATGACTGTCAAGCTCAAAGGGATGCCGCAATCAGCGGGGTATCCAAAGAAACTTGCGCCTCAAGGGGCGGGGAATTAGGCCCGCAATTATCCCGCTCAGCCTATAGTGACCCCATGGTGCCCTTTGGGTATTTAGGTTATTCGCCTCGGGGATAATTCGACTTACAGATATTACCGCACTTCGTTTGTAATATCTGAGTTTCATTAAAATTTGGGTCTCATTAAAATCAGCCTTGCTTAAGGGAAGATTAAATATTAAGGAAACCGTAAAATTCCTTTTGGGAAAAACGGACAGCAGCATGCCCACACACATCATTTTAATCCACCCGCCGGTTGCCAAAAGCTCGGAGCCGCCGGCCGGTATTGCAAGATTATCCGCGTGCCTGACTGAAAACCACATTCCGCACGAAGTCATTGACGCCAATCTGGAGGGAATGCTTTTTCTGCTCAAGAATGCCTCCCCGGGAAAAACATCAACCGATACCTGGACAAAACGTGCCGAAAAAAATCTGGAACAAAACCTGGCCGCGGTAAAAACTATCGCCGCCTATCAAAGCAAAAGCCGTTATCAGAGGGCTGTAAAAGATATCAACCGCATTTTGAATGTGGCGGGCCGCACAGCGAAGGTGAATCTGTCGCTGGCCGATTATCAGGACCCCATTCTTTCTCCGGTAAAAAGCGCCGATTTACTGGCGGCAGCGCAAATACCTCGACGAAATCCTTTTTATCCTTATTTCCAAAAGCGCCTTACGCAAGCGCTCAATGACAATCCCGATTTTATCGGTTTTTCCATCAATTACTTGAGTCAGGCGCTTTGCGCTTTTGCCATGATCGGTTTTATCAGACAAATGAATCCGCGACAGAAAATTATCGCGGGCGGTTCTTTAATCACCTCCTGGATGAAAAGCGGGGTCCGGAAAGATATCTTCGGCTCTCTCGTTGATGAAATCGTTGAAGGCGCCGGAGAACGGAGATTGCTGGAAATTTTCAATATCAGCAACAGATATCTTTGTTCATCGCCGGATTATTATGGTTTCCCCTGGGACGAATACCTTTCGCCCGGCAAAGTTCTCCCCTACAGCAGCGCGCGCGGCTGCTACTGGCATCAATGCGCCTTTTGCCCGGAAAAGGCGGAGGGCAACGCCTATCTCCCTTCGGACATCTCTCACGTCAGGAACGATTTGCATAAACTGACCCGACAGGAAAATCCGACGTTGATTCATTTCCTGGACAGTTCCATTTCTCCATCGCTGTTGAAGGCGCTGACGCAACATCCGCCCGGGGCGCCCTGGTATGGTTTTGCCCGGATAACTGAGCATTTGGCTGATGAAGACTTTTGCTTATCCTTGAAACAAAGCGGCTGCGTCATGCTTAAGCTTGGCATTGAATCCGGCCATCAGGATGTTCTCGACCAACTCCATAAGGGCATTAAACTATCGACGGCTTCTTTAGTTTTAAAAACTTTAAAAAAGACAGGTATTGCCGCGTACTGCTATTTTCTGTTCGGTACGCCGCCGGAGCATGAAAACAGCGCATTAAAAACCATGGACTTCGTAGTCAGCCATCATGATTGCATTGATTTTTTGAATCTGGCAATTTTCAATCTACCGGCACGAAGTATCGAGGCGCAACGTCTGGCCACACGCGATTTTTATGACGGCGATTTATCTCTTTACAGGAATTTCAAACACCCTCTCGGCTGGCACAGACCCGCCGTGCGCATTTTTCTGGAAAAAACGTTTAAAAGGCATCCGGCCATCGCTCCCATCGTCAGGCGCACGCCGGAATATTTCACGTCCAACCACGCGCCGTTTTTTGCTTTGAAGGATCGTCACAACAGAGATTAATTGACAGCGAATGGCGAATATTATAAATTTTCAGCAACTATCTTACAAAACTCCGACAATGTGATGAAGACACCTGATGATATTAGATAATATAACCATACCCCAGATCATTATTCTTTTTGCCGCTTACTCGTTCATGGGGTGGATTATAGAAGTCGTCTACCGTTCATTCACACAGCGTCAACTCATTAATGCCGGCTTTTTATACGGGCCATTCATACCGATTTACGGATTCGGCGCCGCCTTTATTATTTTGCTGGATTTCATAATCCACAACTGGCCGTTACCCGTGAAGCTGGTCGTCTACGGCATCATTTTAACGACCATTGAATACGGCACCGGATTTCTGTTTGAAAAAATATTTAAGCTGAAATTATGGGATTATTCCAGCAACAAATTTAATCTTCACGGCAGAGTTTGTCTTCTGTTTTCGGTATTGTGGACCATTATGGCGACGGCATTCGTCACATTCATTCATCCGCTGGTTTTACGATATGCGCAGCTTCCGGATAAATCGTCCGCAAATATTATTTCCGCCATCCTTGTCATTTACGGCCTGACCGATTTCATATTCTCCGTGATCTCGATTACCGCGTTCAGAAAGAAGATCGCCTATCTCTATGCCGAATATTTCAATTTGAGCAATGCGGAAATTGAGAAGATATTCAATTCTTTAAGACGACTCCGCACTGCGTTCCCCCATTTGAGCAAGTACATTGACAGCAATATTGACAAAGAAATCAAAGGCAGGATTAATTCATTTTTAAAGTCCATTATGAGCAAAATCAGGCAGAATATCGAAGGACGCAAACCCTTTGAAGATGAATTTTATGAAATCATTAAAGATATTTACGAGCACGAAGAATTTCTGAAGCTTAAAGAGCACCATCATCATACTTCTTCGATTTACGAACATGTCATGTCTGTTTCTTATTTCTCCTACAGAGCGAGCAAGTTTTTGAAGCTTGATTATCACTCGACCGCCCGCGGCGCTCTGCTTCATGATTTCTTTCTGTATGACTGGCGGAATCATGACGTTCCCGATCTTCCCGAGGACAAATTCCACGGCATCGAACATCCGAAGATAGCCCTGCAAAATGCGACAAAGCATTTTTCATTGAATGACATCGAAAAGGATATTGTCGTCAAACACATGTGGCCGCTGACACTGGTGCCGCCAAAATTCAAGGAGTCCTTTATTGTTTCCTTCGCGGATAAATATCTTGCTTCCAAAGAGTATGTAACAAAATTGAATGCGGACAAAGTTGTCCGTCGTGGGAAAAAACAGCCGAAAGCTCATCCGCAACACAAAACGCACCGGAAGAAAAATAAACCCCGGTATGAAAAATAATTATTTTAACCCGGCAAGGCTTTCCTGTTTTTCAGTTCACGACAGAAGGGAATATATTTTTAGGAATTTTGAACAAATAAAGATTATCCGATGCAGTAAAAATATTTTTTTGCCCCACAAGTTTTTTCCAGGCCTCTTTCATGACAGTATCCCTGTCCACGAGAATATTGATCATCGCGCCATCCGGCAAACGATCATGAGGAATTTCTTCAAGGCTTGAAATTTTATAAACTCTCTTTTGAGATATGGCCAGATCCTGGGGCTGATTCCAGTAAATTTCATAATCAGGTGAATACACAACATCAAAATAATTCGTATTGGCTTTTATAAAATGAGCAATGGAATGATGGTCCGTAAACATTCTTTTTGCGTAGAAAAATTGTCCATAAGCATTTAAATTTTTAAAACTGAAAAGAAGCGCACCCAGGATGATGAGCACGGCAAGGCCCAATACCTTCCGGACGCCACCGGCTTCTCGGGTCCTGTAGCTCAGATATATCCAGCAGACAAACGAAAACACAATAAATACAAAAACAAGGTTATATTTTAACATGGAAAATTCGTGAATAATGGAATGCTCACGAAGGATGACGGTGTGCAAGAGAGCCGATAAAACGATAGTACTCAACCAGCGGACAAGCATCTGCTTATCCGGACCATATTTATTCCGCATAAACGGAAATATAAAACAAAAAAGCGCCGTCATCATTAAAACGGGTATGGAAAAAACAGAAAAGCCGATATTAAAATGATTGATCAGTCCGTTTACACCACCGAAATCTGCTCCGCTGTCGGCTCTGATCAAAAAAGTTAATACCAGCAATTTTAAGCCGTTCGGACTCCATATGAGCTGAATGATAAATAAAACCGTGGCGACTATCGCACTCATGATCAGCGGCCACGTACCGGAAAACAATTTATGCAGGATTGATTTCCGGGGATGATCCTGAAACGCCGTTAATATCCGAAAGAAAATTGCAGCGAATGCGATGCAATAGAAATAGTAATCGGTTAAAATGCCCGCAAACAACACTGCGCAGGAAAGGCCCTGAAGGATTTTTTTCCATGCTCCTAATGATTCATCATATAATGCAAACTCTATGAGAAAAAAAACGATTGACAATAAGATGACCGCCTGGTCCGTAAAATAGATATTTTTCATGTAGTATAAGTTATAGGGAAGAAACGCCCATAATGAAGAAAATATTACCGGCAAAACAATCATTATTAATCGGGATCTGACTTCAAGAATTTTCAGACAGACATAGAAAAGCAGTGCTAATAACAGGATGGAAAGATAATATTCAAGCTGGATGAAGTATTTAATAAAACCTGTCGATACTTCTTTCGCCCCGATTCCTTTGGCGATAAAATATAAGGGCAGAAATGCTCCCGGGGGATAAGAAAGATAGACGCATCGGTTATTATTATTTTCAAATTCCACCGAAGCGTAATCGCAATATGTCATAAATTTATCATTAATGATTCCATCTTTCAGCCAGTTGTTCACAAAGTTCAATGAATAAGCCGTAAGCTCGCCATTATAACTATCGGCATTCTGATCATGAACGGGAATGTTGTCGATCGGTATGATTGTCAGAAGGAACAGGCTAATAAATATTAAAAAAATATTAACAATATTTTTGTTGTTTTGAATATTGGAAATTATCGGATTAATCATTTTCCGTTTCAATATGTTCCTCGCCTACATTAATGTCCCAGATATTGTCCTTCGCTGTTTCTCCTGAAATGATGTTGTTGACGGCCGTCATGGCCGTGAGCATGGCATGATCCTGATTGTAATATTTATGCATGCCGTTTCTGCCGATTAAAAATAAATTCTCTATGCTGTCGGTGAAATGCCTGATTACGCCAAACCGCGAATAAGTGCCGAAGTAGGCAGGATACGTTTTGGGCGTTCGAATTATCACGCTGTCAATAACTTCGTTTTTGTCAATCATGGCAATTTTATGCAATTCGTCGATTGCAAACTGAATAAAATCCGAATCCGGCTTCTGCCACAATTCATCACCCTGGTTGCAACAGTACTCGAGTCCTATCCAGACCTTTCTGATATCGGCCACGAGGTAGGGCGACCAATTATTGAATATTTGCATCCTCGCCACCTTCACATCGCGTTCCTGGATATAGATCCAGTTATCGGGGACCAGATGATTTAACGTGGGAATCGTTGTTTCATTTTTAATCTTCAATTCATTTAAAAGCAAACCAACCGTCACGGAATCCCGGTAAGGCAAACCATCGCTGACGTTTTTTACGTCCTCAGGGACAGCGCTGCCCAGCGCCGACATCAAATCCTGAATGGGCATCGTCGAAATAAAATAATCGCCCGCCACTGTGGATTTTGTATTTGTGGAATGATTGTAATACGTCAATTCATGAATCCTGTGATCTGCCATCCTGACGTCGGTCACCTCGGCGTTTTTAATCATGACACCGCCTTTTTCTACAACAAGACGAGCAACCATTTCCCACATTTGCCCGGGACCCAGTTTCGGATACAAAAACTGATTAATCAGACTGGTATCTGTATTTTTCTGCTCAATGGATTTGTCTTTTACAAAAATAGTTTTGATTGCGTGAAGCAAAGTCCTGGAAATCGACAATTCCTTAATTCTCTGTGCTCCCCAATCGGCAGCAATATCACGACAGGAAACGCCCCATATCTTCTGAGTGTAATCCTTGAAAAATGTTTTATAAAGTTCTTTACCAAACCGGTTGATGAAAAAATCTTCCAGAGAGTTGATTCTATTTACGGGAAATATCTTAATAACAAAATATCCCCAGCCTATTTTCAGGATGCGGATCATTCCCAGATTGGATATTGTTTTCCAGTTCAGTTTAATCGGATAATCAAAAAACTTTCCCAGGTAAAAAATGCGGGACAATCTGCTTCTAACAAGCATAACCCGGTCAGTTTTTTCAGGATCGGGCCCTCCGGTTGAAAAAGCCGTTTTTCTCGCTCCATTTTCCG